>Ga0326727_10002201_pt1 | contig 68166 bp, 52 predicted proteins | sample MB2enrmetagenome_FD_207643 | JGI IMG/M metagenome (GOLD analysis project Ga0326727, IMG submission 207643) | Lab enriched peat soil microbial communities from McLean, Ithaca, NY, United States - MB29MY | ecosystem: Environmental > Terrestrial > Soil > Wetlands > Peat | place: USA: New York...
CTGATTCGGGGCGCGCCACCCGTGGGCTGAAGCCACACGGCTACCTTCAAGACATCGCTCCGCGATGAGCCCCGGGCAACCAGCGCGAACCCGGGAAAAAGCCGGCGAAAACGTCCAAACTCCAGGGCCGCTTTGGAACGGCCATGCCAGAGTTCTCGACCTCGAGCGGCGGGGCAGGTATTCTGAGCAGCCCTATGCGCACACCAGCGACGCAATCCAAAGCCGGACCGGCGAGGCTGGCTGCCCGTGTCATGGCCCGGTGGCGTTTTCCGGCATGGCTGCCGGCGGTAATGCTGGCGCTGTTGACGATGGCCCTTTACTGGCCGGCGACCCACCATGATTTCGTCAACTACGATGACGACAAGTACGTGGTGGACAACCATCACGTGACCAGTGGATTGACCTTGGAGAACATGCGGTGGGCATTTCGGAGCAGCTACACCGCCAACTGGCATCCCGTCACGTGGCTCTCACACATGCTGGACTGCGCCCTTTTCGGCCTGAACGCCCGGGGACATCACTCGACCAACGTGCTGCTTCACGCCCTCAACGCGGCGCTGGTCTTCGCGTTGCTGCGAGGGATGACCGGCGCGACGTGGCGGAGTCTGCTGGCGGCGGCGCTGTTCGCCGTTCACCCGCTGCGCGTCGAGTCGGTCGCCTGGGTCGCCGAGCGCAAGGACGTGCTGAGCGGCTGCTTCGGTCTTCTGGCGCTGATCTTCTACGCCCGTTATGCCAAGGTCCAAGGTCCAACGTCCGAGGTGCAGCGTCAGGCGCTGGAAGCCCGCGACCCGCAACTCGAGACAGGCAGCACGCCTCGCCCGTCCCGCATCCCGCCATCCATCTTCTACCTGCTGTCCCTTTTCTTCTTCGCCCTCGGGTTGATGAGCAAGCCAATGCTGGTAACGTGGCCGTTGGTGATGTTGCTGCTGGATTACTGGCCGCTGCGCCGCTTTGAGCCCCCACCGCTCACCGCTCAACTCTCAACTCTCGACTCTCAACCCTCGGCCCTCGACTCTCAACCCTCGGCCCTCAACTCTCAACTCTCAACGGCGTTGCGGCTGGTGAGGGAGAAAATCCCGTTCTTTGCCCTCGCGGCGTTGGCGAGCGTCGTGGCCTGGGTGGTGCAGAGGCAGGAAGGCGCTATGGCGTCGAGCGCAAGCCTGACCCTGGGCGCGCGCAGCGGGAACGCCCTGATTTCCTATTGCCGTTACCTGGGGAAGATGTTCTGGCCAAGGGACCTGGCCGTTTTCTACCCGCACCCCGGGCATTGGCCGTTGGGGAAGGTGCTGGCAGCCGGCGCGTTGTTGCTCGGTGTGTCGGCAATCCTGTGGACGCAACGGCGGCGGCATCCGTTTTTGCTGGTGGGCTGGCTGTGGTTTTGCGGGACTCTGGTGCCCGTGATCGGGTTGGTGCAGGTGGGGGCGCAGGCGCTGGCGGACCGTTACACCTACATTCCATCGGTGGGGTTGCTGGTTCTGGTGGTCTGGGGCGCCTGCGAACTGGCCAGAGGCTGGCAATACGGTGTCATTGCGTTGTCGGTGGCGGCCTGCGCGGTGATTGCCCTCTGCCTCGACTTGACCCGCCAACAGCTCGAGTACTGGCAGGACGGGGAAGCCCTGTTCCGGCATGCGGTCGAGGTCACAGCGAACAATTCCACCGCGCGCAACAGCCTCGGCGCCGCCCTGGACAAGAAAGGCCAAACCGAGGAGGCGATCAGCCAATACGAGGAAGCCATCCGCCTCAAACCGGATTACGCCAAGGCCTACAACAACCTGGGCGCCGCCCTCTGCAAGAAGGGCGAAATCGACAAGGCGATCAGCCAATACATGGAAGCCGTCCGCCTGACCCCGGATTACGCCGACGCTTACTACAACCTCGGCAATGCCCTCGACAAGAAGGGTCAAACCGAGGAGGCCGTCAGCCAATACCGGCACGTCATCCGCCTCAGACCGGATTACGCCCAGGCCTGGAACAACCTCGGCGCCGCCCTCGCCGGGGAGGGCCAAACCGGCGAGGCGATCCGCCAATACCGGGAGGCCATCCGTTTGAGGCCGGATTACGCCGAGGCCCGCAACAACCTGGGCGCCACCCTGCTCAAGGGAGGCCAAACCGACGAGGCGATCAGCCAATTCCAGGAGGCCATCCGGCTCAAACCGGACGACGCCGAAATCCAGAACAACCTCGGTTTCGCCCTTGCCGGGGAAGGCCAAACCGGCGAGGCGATCAGCCGATACCAGGAGGCCATCCGCCTCAAACCGGATTACGCCGAGGCCCGCAACAACCTCGGCCTGGCCCTCGTCAGGAAAGGCCAAACCGGCGAGGCGATCCGCCAATACCAGGAAGCGATCCGTCTGAAACCGGATTACGCCGAGGCCCACAACAGCCTCGGCCTGGCCCTCCTCAGTAAAGGCCAAACCGAGGAGGCGATCAGCCAATTCCAGGACGCCATCCGCCTCAGCCCGGATCACGTCGAAGCCCACAACAACCTTGGCGTCGCCCTCGACAGGAAAGGCCAAACCGGCGAGGCGATCCGCCAATACCAGGAAGCGATCCGCCTGAAACCGGGTTACGCCGAGGCCCACAACAACCTCGGCGTCGCCCTGTTCAAGGACCACCAGGCCGACAAGGCGCTGGGCCAATTCCAGGAAGCCATCCGCCTCAGGCCGGATCTCGCCGACGCGAAACGCAACTTGGCGAAGCTCGTGGAACTGATAAATAGATCGAAGGCGCGGACGTCCGACCCGGCCAGGCCGTAAGGTTGGAGTGTCTCCGGAGTTCTCGACCTTGCGCGGCCGAGCAGGTATCCTGGGGGCCCTATGCGCATACCGGCGACGCAATCCAAAACCGGACCGGCGAGCCTGGCCGCCCGTGTCGTGGCCCGGTGGCGTTTTCCGGCTTGGCTGCCGGCGGTAATGCTGGCGCTGCTGACGACGGCCCTTTACTGGCCGGCGACCCATCATGACTTCGTCAACTACGATGACGACAAGTACGTGACGGATAACCATCACGTAGCCAGTGGATTGACCTTGGAGAACATCCGGTGGGCATTTCGGAGCGGTTACGCCGCCAACTGGCATCCCCTCACGTGGCTCTCACACATGCTGGACTGCGACCTTTTCGGTCTGAACCCCTGGGGACATCACTTGACCAACGTGCTGCTTCACGCCCTCAACGCGGCGCTGGTCTTCGCGTTGCTGCGGCGGATGACCGGCGCGACGTGGCGGAGCCTGTTGGCGGCGGCGCTGTTCGCTGTTCACCCGCTGCGCGTCGAATCGGTCGCCTGGGTCGCCGAGCGCAAGGACGTGCTGAGCGGCTGCCTGGGTCTTGTCGCGCTGATCTTTTACGCCCGTTATGCCGAGGTCCAACGTCAGGCGCGGGAACCCCGCGGCGTGCGACGGGAGACAGGCAACACCCCTCGCGCGTCCCGCATCCCGCCATCCATCTTCTACCTGCTGTCCCTCTTGTTCTTCGCCCTCGGATTGATGAGCAAGCCGATGCTGGTCACGTGGCCGTTGGTGATGTTGCTGCTGGATTACTGGCCGCTACGCCGCTTTGAGCCCTCGCCGCTCACCGCTCAACCCTCGGCCCTCGACTCTCAACTCTCAACGGCGTTGCGGCTGGTGAGGGAGAAAATCCCGTTCTTTGTCCTCGCGGCGTTGGCGAGCGTCGTGGCCTGGGTGGCGCAGAGGCAGGAAGGCGCTATGGCGTCGAGCGCAAGCCTGACCCTGGGCGCGCGCAGCGGGAACGCCCTGATTTCCTATTGCCGTTACCTGGGGAAGATGTTCTGGCCAACGGACTTGGGCGTTTTCTACCCGCACCCCGGGCATTGGCCGTTGGGGAAGGTGCTGGCAGCCGGCGCGTTGTTGCTGAGTGTTTCGGCAATCCTGTGGGGGCAGCGGCGGCGGTATCCGTTTTTGCTGGTGGGCTGGCTGTGGTTTTGCGGGACGCTGGTGCCCGTGATCGGGCTGGCGCAGGTGGGGGTGCAGGCGCTGGCGGATCGTTACACCTACATTCCGTCGCTGGGGTTGCTGGTCCTGGCGGTCTGGGGCGCGCACGAACTGGCCAGACGCTGGCAATACGGCGTCATTGCGTTGTCGGTGGCGGCTTGCGCGGCGATTGCCCTCTGCGTCGAGTTGACCCGCCAACAGCTCGGGTATTGGAAGGACAGCGAAGCCCTATTCCGGCATGCGCTCGATGTCACAGCGAACAACTCCACCGCGCGCAACAACCTCGGCGTCGCCCTCGAAAAGAGAGGCCAAACCGAGGAGGCGTTCCGCCAATACCAGGAAGCCATCCGCCTCGAACCGGGTTACGCCAAGGCCCGCATCAACCTCGGCAATGCCCTCTGCAAGAAGGGCGAAATCGACAAGGCGATCAGCCAATACCAGGAAGCCGTCCGCCTGCGCCCGGACGACGCCGACGCTTACTACAACCTGGGCAATGCCCTCGGCAGGAAAGGTCAAACCGACGAGGCCATCCGCCAATTCCAGGACGCCATCCGCCTCAAACCGGATGACGCCGAGGCCCGTAACAACCTTGGCCTCGCCCTCGACAGGAAAGGCCAAACCGACGAGGCGATGCGCCAATACCAGGAGGCCATCCGCCTCAAACCGGATTACGCCGAGGCCCACAGCAACCTTGGCCTCGCCCTCGACAGGAAAGGCCAAACCGACGAGGCCATCCGCCAATACCAGGAGGCCATCCGCCTCAAACCGGATTACGCCAAGGCCCACAGCAACCTCGGCATCGCCCTCGACAGGAAAGGCCAAACCGGCGAGGCGATGAGCCAGTTCCAGGAAGCCATCCGTCTGAAACCGGATTATGCCGAGGCCCACAACGGCCTGGGCGTCGCCCTGGTCAAGGAGGGCCAGGCCGACAAGGCGCTGGGCCAATTCCAGGAAGCGGTCCGCCTCAAACCGGATTACACCGCCGCAAAACGCAATTTGGCGAGGCTCTCGGAACTGATAAGCAAATCCAAGGGGCGGACGCCCGAAGCAACTCCTGCCGCGCGGCCCTCGGGCACCCCCCCATAAGCGTTAACCTGAGCACAAGGGTCCAACCGTCAGGGTCCTTGCGGTTGCGGCGGGGCCGGCCGGGGAGACTTGAGCCGGGCGCGTATGACCTCCGCCAGCGCGGGGTTGTTCTGGACGGTGGCCAGATTCAAGGCTTGTTGGAAATGTCGAATGGCCTCATCGAGCTTCCCTTGGCTGGCCAGCGCATCTCCCAAGTTATTGTGGACCTCGGCAAAATCCGGTTTGAGTTCGAGCGCCCGTTTGTAATGTTGGACGGCTTCACCCAGCTTGTCTTGCCCGGCCAACATGATGCCTAAGTTGTTGTGGGCTTCGGCAAAATCCGCTTTGAGTTGGAGCGCCCGTTCGTAATGTTGAATGGCCTCGGGCAATTTCCCTTGCCTGGCCAAGACGGTGCCTAAACTGTTGTGGGCTTCGGCAAGGTCCGGTTTGAGTTGGACCGCCCGCTCGCAGTGTTGCGCGGCCTCATCCAACATCCCCTGGGCGCCCAGCGCCTTGCCCAGGTTATTGTGGACCTCGGCAAAATCCGGTTTGAGTTCGAGCGCCCGCTTGTAATGTTGGATGGCTTCGGGCAATTCCCCTTGCCTGGCCAGCACGAGGCCTAAATTGTTGTGGGCTTCGGCAAAATCCGGTTTGAGTTGGAGCGCCCGTTTGTAATGTTGCGCGGCTTCACCCAGCTTCCCCTGGCCGGCCAGCGCCTTGCCTAAATCATAGTGGGCTTGGGCAAAACCCGGGCTGAGTCGGACCGCCCGCTCGCAGTGTTGCACGGCCTCATCGAACTTCCCCTGGGTGCTCAGCGCGTTGCCCAGGTTGTTGTGGGCTTCGGCAAAATCCGGTCTGAGTTGGAGCGCCCGCTTGTAATGTTGGATGGCTTGGCCCAGGTCGTCTTGCCTGGCCAAGACGAGGCCTAAATTGTTGTGGGCTTGGGCATAATCCGGCCTGAGCTGGAGCGCCCGCTCGTAATGTTGGATGGCTTCGGGCAATTTCCCTTGCCTGGCCAGCATGACGCCTAAGTTGTTGTGGGCTTCGGCATAATCCGGTTTGAGTTGGAGCGCCCGTTCGTAATGTTGGATGGCTTCACCGGGCTTGCCCCGGTCGGCCAGCGCCTTGCCTATATTATTATGGGTTTGTGCGTACTCCGGTTTGAGTTGGAGCGCCCGTTCATAGTGCTCAATGGCTTCATCCAACTTCCCCTGCTCGGCCAGCGCGTTGGCCAAATTAAAGTGGGCCATGTAGGTTCCTGAGGTGCAAGCGAGCGTGCGCGTCCAGAGAGAAATGCTGTTTTTCCAATACCCGCTTTGGACATAAGCGCCCGCCATCAAGCCGCCGAGAATCGCCGCGGCAACCGATGGCAGCACGAGGCGGCGATAACGCCAGGCGCCGCATAGGTCCACAGCCCCCCATGCCGCCATAATATACAATCCGATTTGCGGCAGGTAGGTGTAGCGGTCCGCCCGCGCCTGGTCGCCTGCTTGGAGGTTGTCGATAACGGGCACAAGCATGCCCAGATACCAGAGCCAGCCCACCAGCAGGTAGGGACACTTTCGCCGCCAGGCCGCAACGCCCGCGGAAATGACTGACAATACCAGCACAGACCAGCCGGCCTCCCAGGCGGGCAGGTGGTTTCTCGGATGGGGGTATAGCACCGCCAATCCCACCGGATAAAGCATGTGCCCAAGGTAATCGACATACGCCGCCAAGGCGTTGCCGAGCCGATATGGGAGGGTCAAGCCTTGAACCGCCAAGACCGGCGCGGCATTTCTTGCCGCCAGCCATGTGGCCACGCAGCCGGCGCCGGCCAGCAGCAGCAGGGGAGTCTTTTCGATAATCAGTGCCCGGAAGGCCGGACAGCTTCGGCGGGCGCTATTGTTCAGCCGCTCTGGTCCGGATGGCGTTTGCCAACCGGCCGGCCACCGCCCCAGGGGCCAGTAATCCAGCAGCAGTAAGACCAACGGCAGCGTCACTACCATTGCCTTGCACAGCAGGCCCAGACTGAACAGCGCCAGCACCAGCAGGTAACGACCCGGCTTGAACGGCAGTCGGACATAGCGGACATACGCGCCGAGGGTCAGCACGAAAAACAAACCGCTCAGCACGTCCTTGCGTTCCGTCACCCAGGCCACCGACTCCACCCGCAGCGGATGAATCGCGAAGAGGGCGGCCACGAAGGCGCTCCGCCAAAATGCCCCCGTCATGTCCCGCAGCACCAGGAACAGGAGGATGGCCGTCGCGGCATGGAGCAGGACGTTGGTCAGATGATGGCCGCCCGCATTCAGTCCGTAGAGCTGGCAATCCAGCATGTGGGAGATGGAAGTCAATGGGAACCATTCGGAATGATTGATGTGCGTGAAGGCCCAGAGGACCCCACCCCAGCTCAGCCCTTGGGTGATTGCCGGGTTTTCGTAAACATAACCGTTATCGTCGTAGTTGATGAATTCATGGCGCAGGGTCCGGCCGAACACGGCCCAGACGGCCAGGGCCAGAAAAAGGCAAACCGTCCAGGACAGCCAACGATGGCGCGGCAGAACTTCCGGCGGGGAGGCCTTGCCGCTGGGGCTGGGGCTGATGATAGGAGCGCGAGGCGCCGGCGACCCTGGGTGGGGAGGAAGTCTGTCTTTGGCTGGTCGGCTCACGGAGGTTGCGGCCCAAACGGTAGGGGCAAATGTCTATTTGTCAAGTGCAGGGCCTGGGCAACAATCGCCTGGCAGGTCCACTCCCCCCGGCTTGGCCGGCGCGCCGGCGCCCTCACGCACGGGCGGCGGGTCTGCCTTTGGCGCTATCGAGGATGCCGTTGGCGATTGAGGCAGGAACGGGCTCGAAGCGGAACGGTTCCATGGAATAGGAGGCGCGGCCCTTGGACAAGGAGCGGATGGCCGTGGCGTAGCCGAACATCTCGGCCAGGGGCATTTCGGCGGTGACAATCGTGAGGCCCTCCTTGGCTTCGTGATGGACGATCTTGCCGCGCCGCCGGGTGAGGTCGCCCAGCAAATCGCCCTGGTACTCGTCCGGGGTGGTCAGTTCGACCTTCATGATCGGCTCCAGGAGGATGGGGTTGGCCTTCTTGACAGCGTCCTTCAAGGCGAAGATGCCGGCCATCTTGAAGGCCAGTTCGCTGGAGTCCACTTCGTGGAAGGTGCCATCGATGACGGCGACCTTGAGGTCCACCATCGGATAGTTGGCCAGCACGCCGCCGGCGACGGCCTCTTTGATGCCGTCAATGACGGCGGGAAGGTACTCCTTGGGAATGGCGCCGCCGACGATCTTGTTTTCGATTTCGACGCCTTTGCCGCGCGCGTTAGGCGCCAGCGTGACAACGGCATGCCCGTATTGGCCGCGTCCGCCGGATTGGCGGATGAACTTGCCTTCGCCCTGGGCGCTGCGCGTCACGGTTTCGCGGTATGCGATTTGAGGAGCGCCGGCGTTGGCGGCGACCTTGAACTCGCGGAACAAGCGGTCGCGGATGATCTCCAGGTGCAATTCGCCCATGCCCGCAATGATGAGCTGGCCGGTTTCCTCGTTGGTAAAGCACCAGAAGGTCGGGTCCTCTTCGGCCAGGCGCTGCAGGCCGGCGCTCATCTTCTCGCGGTCGGCCTTGGTCTTGGGCTCGACGGCCATCGAAATGACCGGCTCAGGGAACGTCGGCGGTTCGAGCATGACCTCGAGGTCTTCGTCACACAGGGTGTCCCCGGTCTTGATGTTCCTCAGGCCGACCAGGGCGGCGATGTCGCCCGAGTAGGTCGTGTCGACATCGATGCGTTTGTCGGCCTGCACCATCATCACCCGGTTCACGCGGTCGCGCTTGCGCGTGCGGGGGTTGTAGATGAGATCGCCCTTTTTGAGCTGGCCGCTGTAAACGCGGAAAAAGACGAGCTTGCCCACGTAGGGATCGGTCCAAAGCTTGAAGGCCAGGCAACAGAACTTGCCGTGGTCGTCAGCAGGGACCTCGACGGATTGGCCGGAATCCGGCACGATCCCGATGGGAGGGGGCACGTCGAGCGGCGAGGGCAGGTAATCGAGGATGGCATCGAGGAGGGGTTGGACGCCGCGCTTCTTGAAGGCCGAACCACAGAGCACGGGGACCAATTGGAGCTTGCAGGTCAGCCGGCGGATGGCCGCCTTCAACAGGCCGGGGGGGACCGGCTTGTTCTCGATGACCAGTTCGGCTATGGCATCGTCCTTGTTGGCAACGGCATTGATCAGTTCCGCCAGGGCGGCGCCGGAGGAGTCCTTGAGCTCGGCAGGGATGTCGGTAACCTCGTATTTCAGCCCGAAATCGTCGTTCGGGTCGTAGAGGATCGCCTTTTGGTTTACCACGTCAATGAGGCCGCGGAAACTGTCCTCTTTGCCGACGGGCAGGAGCACGGGATAGGCGTAGGCGCCCAACTTCCGGCGCATGTCGTCCAGGGCATGCTCAAAGTCGGCGCCGGTGCGGTCCATCTTGTTGACGAAGGCAATCCGGGGGACTTTATATTTGGTGGCCTGGCGCCAGACCGTTTCGGATTGGGGCTGGACACCGGCCACGCCGCAGAAGACGGCCACCGCGCCGTCGAGCACGCGCATCGAGCGTTCGACCTCAGCCGTAAAGTCCACGTGGCCCGGCGTATCAATGATGTTGACCCGGTGGGACACTCCGGGGAACAACTTGAAGGCGCCGTCTTCCTTCTGGGTCCAGTAGCAGGTCGTGGCGGCGGAGGTAATGGTGATTCCCCGCTCCCGTTCCTGCTCCATCCAGTCCGTGACGGTGTTGCCGTCATCGACATCGCCCATCTTGTGGATGAGGCCGGTGTAAAACAGAATGCGCTCGGTCGTGGTGGTCTTGCCGGCATCGATGTGCGCCGCGATGCCGATGTTGCGCGTGCGCTCCATCGGATAGGGCCGGTGTGGGGAGTCAGGCCCCCGGGGCGCCGCCGTCTTGTTTTTCTCTAATACCGCTTCCATTTGATGAATCTCCGCGTAAATCGATGAAACGCAAACTCGTTGGCAATAAAAACGCCCCGAAAAAACCGCCAGGCGGCCGGGGCGAGATCAGGACTCGTTATTACCAGCGGAAATGCGCGAATGCTTTGTTGGCCTGGGCCATCTTGTGGACCTCATCGCGCTTGCGGATGGCGTTGCCCTGCCCTTGGTAGGCCTCGAGAATCTCCCCCGCCAAGGCGTCCTGCATCGGCACTCCCTTGCGCGCATCGGCGAAATCGACCAGCCAGCGCAGCGCCAGCGAAAACTGGCGGTCGGCCGGGACCTCCAGCGGCACCTGGTAGGTGGCGCCGCCCACGCGCCGGGCCTTGACTTCCAACCGCGGTTTGGCGTTGTCCACCGCCCGCTGTAGCACCTCCAGCGGGTTGGCCGCCGGGTTCTTGGCGATAATCTGATCGAAAGCGCCATAGACGATGCCTTGGGCTACAGTCTTCTTGCCCCGCTGCATGACCGTGTTGACCAGGCGCGAAACCAGGGTGCTGTTGAATTTCGCGTCTTTTATGACCGGCCGGCGAACCGCTTGACGACGTCGAGACATGGATGGATTAAAAGGTGATCGGGTTAAAGATGCCAATTTCAGGCGGCAGGGGCGGGGGCAGCCGCAGGGGCGGGCGCAGGGGCGGCCGCAGCCGCGGGCCTGGCGCCTTCTTTGGGGCGTTTCACGCCATACTTCGAGCGGCTGACACGGCGTTTCTCGACGCCGGCGGCGTCCAGGGTCCCGCGCACAATGTGGTAGCGGACCCCCGGCAGGTCTTTCACACGCCCGCCGCGCACCAGGACAATGGAGTGTTCCTGAAGATTGTGGCCTTCATCCGGGATGTAGGCGATTACTTCATGCCCGTTGGTCAGCCGGACCTTGGCAACCTTGCGCATAGCCGAGTTTGGCTTCTTGGGTGTGCGCGTCATCACCTGGATGCAGACGCCCCGTCGAAAGGGCGAATTATCCAAGGCGGGCGACTTGGACTTGTGCCTGAGCTTATTGCGGCCTTTGCGGACCAACTGATTGATTGTCGGCATTTGGAGGGCGCAATATACCAAACGGGGCCAGCGTTGCAACAACTATTTAGCCCTTAGCCCAACAGCGGGTTTTCGCCGGCGGCAAGGAGGGGCGACGGGGCCGGCTCCTGGGCCTCGGCCTCTTCGGCTATCTCGACCAGGGGCTTAAGGGTGACCTTGCGGTGGAGGTCGAAACCGGTGCCAGCCGGGATGATGTGGCCCATGATGACGTTTTCCTTGAACCCGTGCAGATAATCCACGCGGGCGCGGGTGGCGGCCTCGGTCAGGACGCGGGTGGTGTCCTGGAAGGAAGCCGCGCTCAGGAAGCTCTCGGTCTCCAGGGAGGCCTTGGTGATGCCCAGCAGCACAGGCTGGGCGTCGGCAGGCTTGCCGCCCATCTTTTCCACGCGCTGGTTCTCTTCCTCGAACTCGAGTTTATCGACCTGCTCGCCCCACAGGAAGCTGGTGTCGCCGGGCTCGGTAATCCGCACCTTGCGCAGCATCTGGCGGACGATGATCTCGATGTGTTTGTCGTTGATGGTGACGCCCTGGAGGCGATAGACTTCCTGGACCTCGTTGACCAGGTGTTCCTGGAGTTCCTGGGGCCCGCAGATGTCCAGGACTTCGTGCGGGTCAATCGGACCCTCGGTCAACTGCTGGCCCTTCCTGACGTAATCGCCCTTGAAGACGATGACGTGTTTGCCAATCGGGATGAGGTGTTCCTCTTCCACGGCGGTCTGCTGGTCCTTGATGAGGATGCAACGCTTGCCCCGGACGCTCGGGGCGAAGTCGACAATGCCATCGATCTTGGAGATTTCGGCCGCGTCTTTGGGACGGCGGGCCTCGAACAATTCGGCGACGCGCGGCAGGCCGCCGGTGATGTCCTTGGTCTTGGAGGTCTTGCGGGGCGTCTTGGCCATGAGGGTGCCGGCAACGATCTTGTCGCCCTCGGCGACCACGATGTGCGCGCCTGAGGGAATCGGGTAGTTGGCCTCCGCCTCGCCGCTCTCGTCCAGAATCACGATTTGAGGATGGAGGTCCTCCTTGTGTTCGATAACGACCATCGCCTCCTGGCCCGTCGTTTCATCCATCTCCTGTTTCATGGTGACGCCCTCGATGATGTCCAGGAATCTCACCTTGCCGGCCTTTTCCGAGAGGATCGGGACATTGTAGGGGTCCCACTGAACGAAGGTGTCGCCCTTCTTGACCTTCTGGCCGTCATGGACCGAGATGACGGCGCCGATGACGACCTGGTGGTTTTCCAGCTCGCGCCCATCCTCGGCAAGGGTCGAAACCGAGCCGTTCTTGTTGAGGACGATGTTGTTGCCGTCTTCGAGTTGGACCAGGCGCAGGTCATTGTAACGGACGACGCCGTCATACTTGGCCCTGATCTGGGGCTGTTTGAAGACCTGGGAGGCCGTGCCGCCGATGTGGAAGGTGCGCATCGTGAGCTGCGTGCCGGGTTCGCCGATAGACTGGGCGGCGATGATGCCAACGGCTTCGCCCAGCTTGACGAGGCTGCCCGTGGCCAGGTTCCGGCCATAGCAGTAGATGCACACCCCGTGTTTGCTCTCGCACGTCAGCACCGAGCGGATTTTGACCTTCTCGACGCCGGCAGCCTCGATGACCTTCGCTTTGACCTCGTCGATTTCCCCGTTGGCGCGGACGAGGATTGCTTTGGGGTTCTGGGGGTTGCTCACCTCATCGCACGAATAGCGGCCGACCAGCCGTTCGCTGAGCCGGACGACCTCGTCTTCGCCTTCGTAGATGGACTGGACCCAGATGCCGTTGGTGGTGCCGCAATCGTCCTCGCGGATGATGACGTCCTGGGCGACATCGACCAGTTTGCGGGTCATATAGCCTGAATCGGCGGTCTTGAGGGCGGTGTCGGCCAGGCCCTTGCGCGCGCCGTGGGTCGAGATGAAGTACTCGAGCACGGTGAGACCCTCGCGGAAGTTGGAGAGAATCGGTTTCTCGATGATGTCCCCGGAGGGTTTGGCCATGAGGCCGCGGACGCCGGCCAACTGGCGGACCTGCTGCCGGTTGCCGCGGGCGCCCGAATCGACCATGAGCGAGACGGGGTTGTATTCCCGCTTGCCGTGATTGGTCTCCAGCGTGCGGAGCATGACGTTGGCAATCTGGTCGGTGCAATGCGTCCAGATGTCGATGATCTTGTTGTAGCGTTCCCCCGGAGTGATGACCCCTTTGCGATACTGTTTCTCCACTTCCCGGATCTGCTTCTGGGCCGACTCGATTTCCTGGTCCTTTTCCTTCGGGATGATCATGTCATCGATGCCGATCGAGACGCCCGCGCGGGTCGCCTCGCGGAAACCCAACTCCTTGAGCTTGTCGAGCATGACGACGGTCTTTTCGTGGCCGCAGATCTTGTAGCACTTCCAGATGAGGTCCCCCAATTCGGCCTTCTTGACAGGCCGGTTTGGGAAACCGAGTTCCACCGGCCAGATTTCGCTGAACAACACCCGGCCGACGGTGGTTTCGATGACCTTCTTGGTGAGGTCGCCGAATTCGGTTTTTTGGCCGAAATCGGGGTTGGCCAGCCGGATGCGTTCGTGGGTCGTGATGGCGTTGTCGCTGTAGGCGAAGATCACTTCGGTCTTGGACCCGAAAAGCTTGAGCGTGCTCGGGTCCGCCACGGGCGGTGTACGGGGCTCGGCGGTCAGATAGTAGCACCCCAGGGTGATGTCCTGCGTAGGGGTGATGATGGGGCGGCCGCTGGAGGGGCTGAAGATGTTGTTGGGGGCCATCATCAGCAGGCGGGCCTCCAACTGCGCCTCGACGGAAAGGGGGACATGCACGGCCATTTGGTCGCCGTCGAAGTCCGCGTTGTAGGCGGTGCACACCAGCGGGTGAATGCGGATGGCCTCCCCCTCGATGAGCTGGGGCTCGAAGGCCTGGATCGAGAGACGGTGCAGGGTCGGCGCGCGGTTCAAAAGGACCGGATGGCCCCGGGTGACTTCCTCCAGGATGTCCCAGACCTCGGTCGTCTGGCGCTCGATCATCTTCTTGGCGGAGCGGACGGTATGGACGTGGCCCAACTCTTTGAGGCGGCGAATGATGAACGGCTCGAACAGCACCAGGGCCATTTTCTTGGGCAGGCCGCATTGATGGAGCTTGAGTTCCGGGCCGATGACGATGACCGAGCGCCCGGAGTAATCGACGCGCTTGCCCAGCAGGTTCTGCCGGAAGCGCCCGCTCTTGCCCTTGAGCATGTCGCTCAACGATTTGAGGGCGCGGTTGCCCGCCCCGGTGACCGCGCGGCCATGCCGCCCGTTGTCGAAGAGGGCATCGACGGCCTCCTGGAGCATCCGCTTTTCGTTGCGGATGATGACCTCCGGGGTTTTGAGCTGGAGCAGGTTCTTCAACCGGTTGTTCCGGTTGATGACGCGCCGATACAGGTCGTTGAGGTCGGAAGTGGCGAAACGGCCGCCTTCCAACGGGACCAGGGGACGCAGGTCGGGGGGGATGACAGGCAGGACGGTGAGGATCATCCATTCGGGCCGGCTCTTGGAGGACTGGAGGCCCTGCAAGAGCTTGATGCGTTTGGCGATCTTCTTGCGGATCTGCTTGCTCTTGGTCTCGGTCATCGCGTGCTGCAGATTCTCGATCTGCTTGCCCAGGTCCACTTTGGCCAGGGCGTCGCGCACCGCCTCGGCGCCCATCTTGGCGACGAAGGCCTCGGGGCCGTAAGTTTCGCGGGCCTCCCGGAAGTCATGCTCGCTGAGCAACTGGTGTTCCTTGAGCGGAGTCGAGCCGGGGTCCACTACCATGTAGTCCTCGTAGTAGATGACCCGCTCCAGGTTGCGGGCGGTCATGTCCAGGACCAGGCCGATGCGCGAAGGCATGCATTTGAAGAACCATATATGGCAGACCGGCACCGCCAACTCGATATGGCCCATGCGCTCGCGGCGAACCCGGGCGAGCGTCACCTCGACCCCGCAGCGGTCGCAGACGACGCCCCGGTGCTTGATGCGCTTGAACTTGCCGCAAGAACACTCCCAGTCCTTGACCGGACCGAAGATGCGCTCGCAGAACAAACCGCCCTTCTCCGGCTTGAAGGTGCGATAGTTGATGGTTTCGGGGTTTTTGACTTCCCCCTTGGACCAGGAGCGGATGGCGTCCGGAGAGGCCACGGCGATGGCGACGTACTCGACTTGGTTGACCTTCTCGAGTCCGAGCAGCTCTCGGGCGCTTTCTTTTGTGCTAATCATAACGAATGAGGTCTGCAAAACACGGCTTATAGGGCCAACCGGGCTTAGACGGCAGCCAGGACGGTGCTGGGTTGGGAGGGTTGATCCACCGGGTTGGAGTAACCCACTTTGACATCCAGGCCCAAGGACTGCATTTCCTTGACCAGTACGTTGAACGACTCGGGAATGCCCGCCTCCAGGCTGTTGTCCCCTTTGACAATGCTCTCGTAAATGCGCGTCCGCCCTTGGACGTCGTCGGATTTGACCGTGAGCAATTCCTGGAGCGTGTAGGCCGCCCCGTAGGCCTCCATCGCCCAGACCTCCATTTCTCCGAAACGCTGCCCGCCGTATTGGGCCTTGCCGCCCAGGGGTTGCTGCGTCACCAGCGAATAGGGACCGACGGCCCGGGCGTGGATCTTGTCCGCCACCAGGTGCCCGAGCTTCATCATGTAGATGTAGCCGACCACAATCTCCTGGTCGAAGCACTCGCCGGTGCGGCCGTCGTAGAGACGGGTCTTGCCGTTGTCAGGCAAGCCGGCTTGCTTAAGATAGCCGCGGATGTCTTTCTCTTTGATGCCGTCGAACACGGGCGTGGCGAAACGCAGGCCCAGGAGCCTGGCCGCCCAGCCAAGATGGGTCTCGAGCACCTGGCCCACATTCATGCGCGAAGGCACGCCCAACGGGTTCAACACGATGTCCGCCGAAGTGCCGTCGGCCAGGAACGGCATGTCCTCTTCGGCAACGATCTTGGCGACGACGCCTTTGTTGCCGTGGCGGCCGGCCATCTTGTCCCCTACCGAGAGCTTGCGTTTGGATGCGATATAGACCTTGACGGACTTGACGACGCCGCTGTCGACGCCTTCGCCCGACTCGGCGCGTTCGATCTCCTCGTCGTATTGCATCTGCAGGTCGTCGAACTTCTTTTTGAAGCTGCCGATGATTTCGTTGATCTTGTTGCGGATGGGGGAGGGATCGATTTCGATGCGGTCGTAAACCTGCGCCAGTTTGCGCAAGAGTGTCTTGGTAATCTTGCGGTTGGCCGGGATGATGATCTCGCCCGTCTCGCTGTTGACGACATCGAGCGGGATTTTTTCGCCGAGCAGGATGTTGCTCAGGGCTTCGGTGAGCTGCTCGCGCAGCTCGTCGATTTTCTTGCGGAAATCTTCCTCCACCTCGCGGGCGTGGCGCTTCTCTTCGGACATGTTGGCGCGAACCTCTTTTTCGGCGGCGTCCTTCTTGGCGGAGACCTTGACCTCCATGATGATGCCGTAAGTGCCGGAGGGCACCTTGAGGGAGGTGTCTTTCACGTCGGCCGCCTTCTCGCCAAAGATGGCCCGCAAAAGCCGCTCCTCGGGGGCCAGCTCGGTCTCGCTCTTGGGCGTAATCTTGCCCACCAGAATGTCCCCGGGTTTGACCTCGGCCCCGACGCGGATGACCCCGTCGGGTCCCAGGTTTTTCAAGGCCTCGTCGCCCAGGTTGGGAATGTCACGCGTGATTTCCTCGGGGCCGAGCTTGGTGTCGCGGGCGCCGACCTCGAACTCATCGATGTGGATCGAGGTGAAGACGTCCTCCTTGACGATGCGTTCGCTGACGAGGATGGCGTCCTCGAAGTTGTAGCCATTCCAGGGCATGAAAGCCACCAGGATATTGCGGCCCAGGGCCAGTTCGCCGCCCTGCGTGCACGGACCGTCGGAGATGACCTGGCCCTTCTTGACGGTCTCACCCTTCTTGACCAGGATCTTCTGGTTGATGCAGGTGGCCGCGTTGGAACGCATGAACTTGCGGACAGGATAGACAAAAACACCCTTTTGAGGGTCGTTCTTGAGTCTCTTCTTGCCCTCGCCCAGCTTGCCATCCTGCGTGATGACGATTTGGTTGCCCGTGACCGAGACGACCTTGCCGGCCTCCTCGGCGACGATGACGGCGCGGGAGTCGCGGGCCACGCGCTCTTCCAGGCCGGTCGCCACCAGCGGGGATTCGGTAACCAGGAGCGGAACCGCCTGCCGCTGCATGTTGGAACCCATCAACGCTCGGTTGGCGTCGTCGTGCTCCAAAAACGGGATCAGGCTGGCAGCCACCGATACAAGCTGCTTGGGCGACACGTCCATGTAATCCACCCGCGCGGGTTCCACGTCAATGAAATCGCCTTTGCCCCGGCACACCACGCGGTCGGTTGTGAATCTGCCCTTGTCGTCCACGGGCGAGTTGGCCTGGGCGATGACATAGGACTCTTCGCGGTCGGCCGTGAGGTAATCGATATGGCTCGTGACCCGGCCATTGTCCACGCGCCGATACGGCGTCTCCAGAAAACCGAAGTCGTTGATCCGCGCAAACGTGGCCAGGGAGGCAATGAGGCCGATGTTCGGGCCTTCCGGGGTTTCCACCGGGCAGATACGCCCGTAGTGAGAGGGATGCACGTCCCGAACCTCGAATCCGGCCCGGTCGCGGGACAAACCGCCCGGCCCAAGGGCCGAGAGGCGGCGCTTGTGCGTCAGTTCGGCCAGCGGATTGATCTGGTCCATGAACTGCGAGAGCTGGCTCCGGCCGAAAAAGTCCCGGATCACTGCCGAAAGGGCCTTGGGATTGATGAGCTTCTGCGGCGACATGGATTCGACCCCTTGGTCGAAGAGGGTCATCCGCTCTTTGACGAGGCGTTCGGTGCGGGCCAGGCCGACGCGGCACTGGTTGGCCAGCAACTCGCCGACGGTGCGGACGCGGCGGCTGCCAAGGTGATCGATGTCGTCCAGGGAGCCTTCGCCTTTCTTGAGGCGGAGCAGATACTTGGTGGCGGCCACCAAATCGGCCTTGGTAAGAATGCGCGAGTCGCCCCCTTTGATGCCTAGTTTCTGGTTGATCTTGTAGCGGCCCACCCGCCCCAGGTCGTAGCGTTTGGGGTCAAAAAAGAGCCGCTTGATGAGGGCGCGCGCATTGGCCGCCGTCGGCGGGTCCCCGGGGCGCAGCCGCCGGTAAATGTCCTTCAGGGCCTCCTCCTCGTTCTTGGCCGGGTCCTTCTTCATGCACTTGATGACGATCCCGTCGTCGGCGGTCGTATCGACCACTTTGATCTTCGCAATCCCCAATTCGGCAATCTGTTTGACCACCGCCTTGGACAGCGGCTCGAACGCCCGCGCCACGACCAGGTTCTTCTCAGGGTCGGAGATCTCTTCCGTCAGAACCTTGTTGGGCAAGTCTTCGCGCTTCTCGGCCTCTCGGACGTTGAGGTCCTCGATGTCGTAAAAGAGCTTGAGGATTTCCTCATCGGAACCGCTCTTTTTTTCGCTGTCCTTGTCTTTGTCCTTTTCGGCCTTCTCGATGTTGGAAAGGGCGCGGAAGAAGGTGGTCGTCAGGAACTTGCGGCGCCGTTTCTTGCGGTCCAGATAGACGTAGAGCAGATCGCTGGTGTCGAACTGCGCTTCGTACCAGGAACCGCGGTCCGGGATGATGCGGAAAGAATGCAGTATCTTGCCGTTGGGGTGCTGGGTGGCCTCGAAGGCCAGGCCGGGGGAGCGGTGCAACTGGCTCACTATGACGCGCTCGGCCCCGTTGATGACAAACGTGCCCTGGGGGGTCATCAGCGGCAGTTCCCCCATGAATACCTTTTCCTCCTTGGCGGCCTTCTCTTCCTTGAGCAGGAAGGTGACGTATAGGGGAGCGCCAAAGGTCAGCCCTTCGCGCAGGCACTCCAGCCAGTCCACCTTGGGCTCGCCGATTTCGTAGGAGTGGAAATCCAAAACGCACTTCCCGTCGTAACTCTCGATGGGGAAGACCTCGGTAAAGACCGCCTGCAGGCCCAGGTTCTTGCGCCGCGATGGCGCGCTGTCCGCCTGGAGAAACTCCCGGTACGAATTCGTCTGCAATTCGATGAGGTTGGGCGGGGCAATGATCTCTTTGATCTTGCCGAAGTTGATTCGTTCGGTGGCTCGCGATGGCATTGGGACCTTTGCTGCTTGGCTGGCGGTCAGGCCAGACCCTTGACTAATGATAAACGACACAAGGCAAGCGCGCTACGTTCAACCGCCGCCTTGCCAAAACTCCGGCCGCCTCGCGGCGGCCGCGCTGGTGTTCATAATTCTTATCTTGACCCTTTGTTCTTCTGTTGTCCCCAAGGAGGCCTCCGGACGGAGCGGCGGACACCCGCCGCCGCCCCGTTGCGGGCCGCGCTCTCACTTGATTTCGACCTTGGCGCCCGCGTCTTCAAGTTTCTTCCTGGCAACGTCCGAATCGGCCTTGTTGGCGCCTTCCAGGATGGGCTTGGGCGCGCCCTCAACCAGGGCCTTGGCCTCGGCCAGACCCAAACCGGCCTTGACCTCGCGGACCGCCTTGATGACGGCTATCTTCTTCTCGGCGGGAACCGAGGCCAGGATGACGTCAAACATGGTCTTGACCTCGGCGACCGGCGCTGCGGCGCCGGCCTGGGCCGGACCGGCAGCCGCCACCGGTGCGGCGGCCGAAACTCCCCACTTGGATTCCAGTTCCTTGACCAGGTCGGCTATCTCGAGGACGGTTGCACTGCTGAGTTCTTCTACGATTTTTGCTTTATCCAGAGCCATTTTTACCTTTCATTGCGTCTCGCCGTCGCCTGGGGCCACAGGCGGTTTCAGCTCGCAGCCGCGAGCCGGCGATTTACGTTGTTGTTTGTTTCTTCCAGCCCCATCGATTTGCCGGGACCGAAATTGTCTGTTTGGTTGTCATCTTGTTCACGCAGCCCCCGGGGCCGGGGCGGCGGCGGGCGCGCTCTCAAGCTTGTCCTGGCGGGCCTGGAGCACCCGGGCCATCTGGCTGGCCGGGGTGTTCAGCAGCCGGACCAGCGTCGAGGCCGGGGCCGCCATCAGGCCGAGCAAATTGCCCCGGAGCACATCCAGCGACGGCAGGTCCGCCAACGCCATAATCTCGGCCTGCCCCAACCGCTGGTTGTTCAGGTAACCGAATCGGACCTTCAAGCGGTCCAACTCAGCCCCGTAGGTCTTGACGACCTTGGCGGCAGTCGAAATGTCGCGCTTGCCGGTGACCACCGCCAATTGGCCGTCCAGGATGCCGTTGAAATCACCAATCCCCGCTTCTTTGGCGGCGATGCGGAAAATCGAGTTCTTGACGACGTGGACTTCGGCCCCGGCCTTGCTGAGGCGCCTGCGCAGTTCGCTGATCTGGCTGACTTTCAAGCCCTTGTAGTTCACCACAATAAAAAAAGGCGAGGCATTCAGGCGGGCCAGGTATTCTTTGGTCAAATATTGCTTTTCGGAACGCATGCTTTGAAAGGGTTGCAGGGTTGCATCGTTGCAGCAGTCACAGGCGGCTTAGGCGGCGAACTCCTTGAGGTCCAGGCGCACCGGCGGGCTCATGGTCGCAGAAAGGGTGCAACTGCTCACATAAGTCCCTTTGACACTGTGCGGGCGGGCCCTAAGAACCGCTTCGATGACCGAGCGGGCATTCTCCTCGATTTGGACCGGTGTGAAAGCGACTTTGCCGATCGGCACATGGACATTGCCCGCCTTGTCGGTCTTGTACTCGACCCGTCCGGCCTTGACTTCCCTGACTGCGCGCGCAGTGTCGTCAGTGACAGTGCCGGTCTTGGGATTGGGCATCAAGCCTCGGGGACCCAGTACTTTGCCCAGCTTGCGCACCTCGCCCATCGCCTCGGGTGTCGCGACGGCAACGTCGAAATCGGCCCAACCTTCCTGGCATTTCTTGATCATGTCCTCGAAGCCGACGTATTCGGCCCCGGCCGCCTTGGCGGCCTCGGCCGCCGGCCCGCTCTTGGCAAAAACCAGGACTCGCACCACCTTGCCGCTGCCATGGGGCAGCGGGACAGTCCCCCGGACCATCTGGTCGGACTGTTTGGGGTCCACCCCCAGCCGAAAGGCCAGGCCAATCGTTTCGTTGAACTTGGCCCGCGGAAGTTTGAGCAGCAGTTCTACGGCGGACTTGAGCGCATAGACTCTTTTGCCGTCCACCATCTCAGAGGCTTTTCTATATCGTTTGCTAGGCATAGGGAGTTTATTGAGACAGGATATTGAGACAAAAGGCTAACCGACCACTTCGATGCCCATGCTGCGCGCCGTGCCGGCGACCACGCGGAAGGCAGCCTCTTCCGAGGTAGCGTTCAAATCTTTGGATTTGAGTTTGACAATCTCCAGGACCTGCTTGCGGGTGACTTTGCCGACCTTTTCCTTGTTCGGCTCTTTGGACCCGGCGGTGATGCCGGCCGCCCTCTTGAGCAGGACCGAGGCCGGGGGGGACTTGGTGATAAAACTGAAGGACTTGTCGGCATAGACCGTGATGACCACCGGGATGATCATCCCGGGCTGGTCCTTGGTCTTGGCGTTGAAGTCCTTGCAGAAGGCCATGATGTTCACCCCGTGCTGGCCGAGGGCAGGGCCGACGGGCGGGGCAGGATTGGCCTGTCCGGCAGGGATCTGCAGTTTGATTTGTCCGGTAATCTTCTTTGCCATGTCTTGGAATCGTTGAATCGTTCAATGGGCCAAGCTCAGCCCTTTTCCACTTGCCAGTACTCGAGCTCCACCGGGGTGTTGCGGCCGAAAATGTTCACGGTCACCTTGAGCTTCCCGCGTTCCGGCTCGACTTCCTCGATGACACCGCTGAAATTCAAGAACGGGCCGTTGTTGATCTTGACCGTTTCCCCGATCTCGAAGCTGACCTTGGGCTTCTCGTGGTCTTCGGAAGCGGAGATCTGGCTCTTGATCGACTCCACTTCCTCAGCGGGGGTCGGCGTCGGCGGTTCGCCGCCCACGAAACCAATCACGCCCTGGGTTTCCTTGATGAAGTACCACGGCCTTTCGATGATGCGGTTGTCCTCGTCAAGGAGGACCATGTCGACAAAAACGTAGCCGGGCCACAGTTTGCGGGTCGAGACGGTCTTCTTCTGGTTGCGCACCTCGACGACCTTTTCCATGGGAACCAGCACTTCCTTGATGTAGTCCCCCATTTCCTCGGGTTTGATGCGCTTTTCGATGCTCTCTTTGACCCTCTGCTCCTGGCCCGAGAGCGTATGAATGACAAACCACTGACTTCGCATACTCTTGGGAAGATAAGGCAAAGACCTCACGTTAGCCAGCGGACGAACACGGTGAAAACGAAGTCCACCAGGACCGTAAAGACCCCCAGCAGCACAATGGAAATCCCGACCACGACGGTCGAGCCCTTGAGCTCCTCCCAGGTCGGCCAGGTGCATTTGTGCAATTCCTCGCGGGTCTGTTGGATATAGAGGGTCAGGCGCGCCAGTTGGCCGCTGCGCCACAACCAGAGGAAGGCGCCGCCCACGACGACCGCCCACACGGCTATCAAAATTGCATCACTACTCATATACTCTTTGGCGGAGAGGGAGGGATTCGAACCCCCGTCGACGGTTCGCGCCGAAGCGGTTTTCAAGACCGCCGCAATAGTCCACTCTGCCACCTCTCCGGCATAAACTGATGGCAGGGCGGGAGGGACTCGAACCCCCAACCGACGGTTTTGGAGACCGCTACTCTACCAATTGAGCTACCGCCCTGCTGTAGAGCCGTCGAACATTGTTTTGGTTTGTCTGGCAAATCCGGTTACTCGATGACTTCAGTGACGCGACCGGCGCCAATCGTGCGGCCGCCCTCCCGAATGGCGAACCGCTGCAACCTCTCCATGGCCACAGGAGCGATGACCTTCACTTCCACCGACACATTGTCGCCGGGCATGACCATTTCCACTCCCTGCGGGAGGGTAACGGTCCCGGTGACGTCAGTGGTGCGGAAATAGAACTGCGGACGGTAATTGGTGAAGAAAGGGGTGTGCCGTCCGCCTTCTTCCTTGGACAAGACATACACCTCAGCCTTGAAGTGGGTGTGAGGAGTGATGGTGCCGGGCTTGGCCAGGACCATGCCGCGCTCGACCTCGTCCTTCTTGGTCCCGCGCAGCAGAACGCCCACGTTGTCGCCGGCCTTGGCCGAATCCAGGAGCTTGCGGAACATCTCGATGTCCGTAGCCACCGTCTTGCGCGTGTCGCGCAACCCGACGATTTCAACGTCGTTCATGCGCTTGAGTTCGCCGCGTTCGACCCGGCCCGTTACGACGGTGCCGCGGCCTTCAATGTTGAAAACGTCTTCAATGCACATCAGGAACGGCTTGTCCACGTCCCGCATCGGCAGCGGGATGAAATCGTCTATGGCCACCATCAATGCCTGAATGGACTTTTGCGCCTCCGGATCGCCCGCCAGGGCCTTCTTGGAACTGCCCCGGATTACGGGCGTTTTGTCGCCTGGAAACTCGTACTTGTTCAGCAGGTCGCGAACTTCCATTTCAACCAACTCGAGCAACTCCGGGTCGTCCACCAGGTCAACCTTGTTCAGATAGACGACGATGGCAGGCACGCCGACCTGGCGAGCCAGCAGGACATGCTCCTTGGTCTGGGGCATGGGGCCTTCGGAGGCATCGACGACCAGGATGGCCCCGTCCATCTGGGCCGCGCCGGTGATCATGTTCTTGATGAAGTCCGCATGGCCCGGACAGTCGATATGGGCGTAATGCCGTTTGTCGCTCTGGTACTCGACGTGCGAGACTGCTATGGTGACCGTCTTGGTCTCATCGCGGACGGTGCCGCCCTTGGTAATCTGCGCGTAGGAGATGGGTGTCGCCAGCCCTTTGGCCGACTGGGTTTGGACGATCGCGGCTGTCAAAGTGGACTTGCCGTGGTCAATGTGGCCAATCGTGCCAATGTTGACGTGCGGTTTCGTTCGTTGAAATTGCTCTTTAGCCATTGCTCTCTCCTAAATGTTGTTGTCTCTGTTTCGTGCTGTTTGACTGCTCTAACCAAAAGAATACGAACTGGAGCCCATGATCAGGATTGAACTGATGACCTCGTCCTTACCAAGGACGCGCTCTACCGGCTGAGCTACATGGGCGCCGGCCCCGAGACCCGTCGGAGCTGGCCAAATCTAATCTGCCTTCGATCCCGATGCCAATAAACGACAAAAACCCGTCACCCCAAGTTTTCCCTTTTTCAAAGGCTTGGGGCTTCGGACTTTCGACTTCTTCGACCCAATGACAACGGCAAACTACGGGACCGCCGGCAGGATGTCAATGGGTTTGTGAGTTTTTTTTGACACCCGAATCAGGTCGATCGCTGGCCGCGCGGGCGCCACTGGGTCTTGGGCGGCTCGGGCAGGCCCTGGGCCCGCAGGGCGGTGCGGAAGTGCATTTTGGCCACTTTGGGAAGGTTTTCGACGCCGTATTTGGCCACAAACTCACGCGCCGCGGCGTCCACGGCTGCGGAGGCGCCTTTGGGAAGCTCCATCTCGAATTGCTTCTGGAGGGTCCCCAAGCGCCTGACAAATTCGTGGCGCGCCAGAATCGAGGCGGCCGCCACGGCCAGGTCCCCCTCGGCCCGGTGTTTCTGGACCAACTCGATCCCGCGGCCCAGGGTCATCAGGGCTCGCGCCACGGTGTCTTTGTTCGAGGCGAACTGGTCGCTGATGGCGCGCACCGGGGGCGGTGACATGCGATGTCTTTGTCCCATCAGGTTCTCGATAACTCGAGCATGACCCCAGGCTAGCAGGGTGTTGACGCTGTGGAACTTGGCGTAAAGACGGTTGTAAGCTTCGTTGCCAATCGGCACGACGGTCGTAACGCATCCTGCCGTATTGCGAATCAACTCAGCCAGTTCCCGAATCCGGTTGTCGCTCGAGATGGCCTTGGAATCCCGGATGCCGGAGTCTTTCCAGGCGTCCAGGACTGCCCCGTTGACATAAGCGCCGGCGATGCAGAGCGGGCCGAAAAAGTCGCCTTTGCCGCTTTCGTCCACCCCCAGGCGGGGGACGAGCAAATCGGGGTTCAGGACGGCCTCGTACCCGAGGCGGGCCTCCTTGAGGATCTCGGGTTCGAGCACGAATTCGATGAATTCGCGCGTGCCTTTGCCCTGCACGACCAGCTTTCCGCTCTCGTAGAAGACCACGTTGGTCTTGTCCTTCTCGGCCGCGAAACGGGCGTAAGGCGCCTCGCGGAACCGGTAATTGCGTGCCTGGAGCCAGGCCCGGAGGTCCTCCGCTTGTTGCTCCGTCAGTTTCGAGGTGTATGAAGTCAATGGTTTCACTGCCGCGCCTTCGTTTGCCTCCGACAGGCATAACCCGCCCCGCCGGGTCGGTCAATAAGAACTCGCCCCCCGGCCCTCGCATTTGAGAATTGAGAATTGGCCAATGGCGCTTAATATCAGGGATCGATGCCGCCCGAGTCTAATCGCTACCCGCCTCAGATCAAATACATCATCGGCAACGAGGCCTGCGAACGGTTCACTTATTACGGCCTCATGGGCATCCTGGAGCTCTACCTCGTCAACCGGATGGGCCTGGCCGAGGCCCAGGCAACTCAGACCCTCCACCTTTTCGGGACCGCAGTTTACTTCCTGCCCTTGCTCGGGGGCTGGCTGGCCGACCGCTGGTTCGGGCGCTACTGGACCATCCTGTCAATCTCGCTCATCTATTGCCTTGGCTCCGGCATCCTCGCCCTGTTTGAAGGCAGCCCAAGGGCCTTTTTCTGCGGTCTGGCGCTCATTGCCATCGGCGCCGGCGGCATCAAACCCTGCGTCTCTGCCTTCGTCGGCGATCAATTCGGCCCGGACCAGCAGCACCTCCTGCCGCGCGTCTATGGCTGGTTCTACTGGGCCATCAATCTCGGCTCCGCAGGCGGCTTCTTCATCATCCCCTGGGTCCACGCCCGCGCGGGCTACCGTTGGGCCTTTGCCCTGCCCGGGGCCGCCATGGCGCTGGCCACCCTGTTTTTCTGGCTCGGCACCAAGTACTACACCCGCCGCGCCGCCACACCCCCAAGCCAGCGCCTCCACATCCTGCCGGTCCTCCTTTACGCCCTCACCCGCTGCCTCAGACGCAAACCCGGCGAAAGGTTCCTCGACCCTGCCCTCGGGCGTTTCTCCCGGGAAGACGTCGAAGGCGCCCGCGCCGTCCTGGGCATCCTCGTGATATTCGCCTCCGTTCCGATGTTTTGGGCCCTCTTCAACCAGGTCAACTCCACCTGGGTCCTCCAAGGCAAGAACATGACTCCCTTCTATTGGCTCAACGGCGAAACCATGCAGGGGGCTGGGGCGGTGCTGGTGATGATCTGGGTGCCCCTTCTGACCCTCTGGGTTTATCCCCTGGCGGAACGGCTCGGGTTGCGCCCCACCCCTTTGCGGCGGATGTCCGCCGGCATGGTGCTCGGGGCGGCCGCCTTTTTCATCAGCGGCCTTATCCAGGCCCGGATGGACCGCCACGCCGCCCTGAGCATCCTTTGGCAATTGGCTCCTTACGTCGTCCTGGAGGCGGGCGAAGTCACCGTCTCGGCCACCGCCCTCGAATTCGCCTTCGCCCAGGCGCCCCCCCAGTTGAAGAGCGTCATCATGAGTTTCTGGTTGATGACCATCGCCGCCGGACATTTCCTGATCGCGGTCTTCACTCACCTGAACCAGCGGTTCTTCAAAGCCAAAGGCGCCTCCGAGTTCTGGCTCTACGCAACGATGATGTTGGCCGTCGCCGCCATCTTCATCTTCTTTGCCCGCCGCTACCCGGAAAAACCGGCCGAACCTCGGAACTCCTGACCCTGTGGAAAGCGCGTGGCCCGCCCGATGAGGGCGCCGGGCCTGCACGCACTGGGCCGGGGGCCTTTCGGTTCAAAACTCCCAGTGCATTCTCGCGGCGAAAACTGAGACCGGGCCGCGATCGCGGTTGTAGGCGGGGTCGGTGACGAACTGGTAATCGAGGGCGGCGTGGAGTGTCTTCCAGAGCTGAAAATCATAATAGGTTTCCAGGGTCTTCTCCAACCCGTAATTGAGCCTGCCATCCCCGGCCAGGATACCTACGCCGCCGGCCTGGAAAAACTCCTGATGAACATGCGTGATGCCGTCGAGCACCCCACCCAGGCCGAACGTGTCGTTTGGCCGCCGCCAGAACTGGCCTTTGACGCTTAGGCCCAGGGTCGCGGTCCAGTCCACGTCGGCGAAAACCCAGGCCTCCGTATGGCCGTCGCTCCAGCCCAACCGCGTGAACAGTCCAACGCCCTTGGTGAGTTCCTGTTCCGCGTTCAACCCAAAGCCGTATTTCAACCGATACTCCCGCGTCGCCCAAATGTCCGCCGGCCGGGTAGGATCATCGAGGGCCTCCTGGTAGCTGCCCATGTGGGCGCGGTTGAGATAGGCCAGGAACCGGACGGCGCCGGGGTGGTTGTTGAGGTCGTAGCGGCGCTCAAGTTCTGTCACCATCCCCCAGGCCTCAAAGTAGTGCTGGTCCTGGGCAATGCCGTTGGCGTAGCTCGGCACTTGGAAGAAACCATAGCGGGCCGTCCAGCGGGGCTGGTTCAGTTCCACGGCAAACCCGGTCTCATAACCGAGGCTGTCGGCGGGGTAATCCCAGGCCTCGTCGGTGACGAGCCCCCAATTCATGAACTGGGTGCGCGGGTCGTTGGCGTAGGTATTGTTGTCGAAGATGTCCCTGGCGCTGAATTTCCCAAGGGTGAGTGTGACCCGCTCCACGTCCCGCTTGCCGGCGAGGTTTAGCTGGTCGTCCTCGACGGTTTCCTGCTCGCCGCCCAGTCCAAAGGTCTGTCGAACAAACACCCGCGCGAAGGTCACGTTGGGGAGCCTCGTGCCCACCCGGTAGGCCTCGCTGTTGGGGAAGGCTTCCACGCCCAGGGTCGTGCTCAGTCCAAAGCCCTGCCACATCAACCCATCGACGTGCGCTTCGGCGCCCGGCCACAACCGCACGCCGGCGAGCAAATCCAAAGAGATCGTATCCTGTATCTCTCCGCCGCTGGCCAGGCTGTTCGTGCCCGAGTACTTGGCCGGGAAGCCAAAGTCTCCCTGGAGGATGTCCGTGTTCTGAACATGCCAGTTCCAGGATTGCTGCCGGGCTTCATCGGGGATTTTGGCCGGGGCCTCGGGACCGGGCGCCTCGGCCGGCGAAGTCGGGGCGCTTGCCGCGTCTTGGCTCGAATTGGTTGCCGCTCCGGAGCCCGGCGCGCCGCAGCCGAGCGCGGCGAGCGCGGCAATGCAGATGAGCCTGCAGTGCGATTTGATTGGGCGCGCTTTCATTTCAGGTTGCGGTTTGGTCACTCGCACAGCCTCGGCGGGCGACCAGGCGGACTTTAGCCCACGCTCCCGGCTTGGCGCCACTTAAGACTGCCTGAAGATTCGTTAAGAGGCCCGCTCGGGACAGAGCGACGATGGCGCTGAGGGTGGTGAACGCGTCGATGCATTCAATAGCGGCTCGTTTTGTTTTTACTGCCCGCCAACCGCGGGCGGCGGGTTGGTTTGGACAGGTTTGGCGCCGGGGGCCGAGCCATCGTGCGTTTGCGAACCGGAGAAGACTCGAGCGAACTTCAGGCCGATCAAGGAGAGGAGAATCAGCAGGTAAACTCGCAGCGCCCACAGGCCAATCCGAACCATCGGTGTCGTCTTAATGCGCGGCATAGGTCAATCTCAGGCCGGGAGTTCGATTTTGGCGTTTCTCATCATGTCCTTGTAGCGCACAACGCCCACGAGGTGATCGTGTGCGTCCACCACCGGCAACATGCGGAACTGGTATTTGGCAAACATCCCGGCCAAATCCTCGCGCAGGGCGTCCCGCTCGGCGGTGACCACGGGTGAAATCATCAGCTCACCCAGACAGGTGTCCTCCCGGGCCGTAACCAGGTCGCGCAAGTCCACCAGGCCCAGGAGCGTCTTTTCCTCCCCGGCCACGATGTAGAGATAGGAGATGTTTCTCCGGTCGTAGGGCGTCGAACGGAGGGTCCCCAAAACGTCGCGGACCTTCGTGTCCTTGCCAAACGCCTGAAACCGATCGCTCATCAAGGTCGAGGCCGGCACTTCGGCATTGGACAGGACGGCTTGGACGCGCGCGGCCCGCGGCGGCGCCAGGCATTTCGTCAGCTCAGTCACTTTCTCATGGGGCAGGTCCGAAAAGAGGTCGGCAACCTGGGCGACCGACATGCTGGCCAACACCAGCCGGGCCTTTTCCTCACGCAGAAAGACAATGAGCTGCCGCTTGGCCCGCGGTTCGGCCTCAACGAGCACCTCCGCCGCCTTGTCCGGGTCCAGCGCCGCGAACATGGCTTGTTGCTCGTCGCCGGACAGGACCTCCAGCGCGTCGGCCAAATCTTCGCCGGGCAGTTCCAATGCCTGCTCTCGAGCCACCGAGAGCGTCACAATGTCCTTGGTGTGGTCTTCAACCGAAAGCGGCTGGACATAGCGCCACGAGATCAGTTGGTCCTTGCCCGAGATGAAGCGTTTCAGCCCCCACTTCCGCAGAAAACCATGAAAGGAAATATCCACGTGCACCAGGATCATCCGCCCTTTGGAATGGAGCAGGTGGACGTCGTTGACCACTTCCGTGCGCCGGCCGCTAATGTCCAGAATCGTCTGGCCCATCAGGTGTTCGTTGAGCAGTATCCACCCCTGCTGATCGACGAACTTTGGATAAGGCCCCCCGGCCGGGTTGGGCGTGATGTAGATCGCCTCCTTCTGGATGCGCGCCACCTTGTCCCACGGGATGAGTTCGGAGGGGTAGCCCCGGCCATGCTCGACGTAGATGCCGACCGGCTCGGGATAGGGCTCCGAGAGCCGGAAGACCAGGTCGGTGAGCCGTCCGTTTTTCCTCTGGGTCTTGTCGAGGCGAATTGGGCGATTGAGCAGTTCCGAGAAAAACAGGAGCTGGTAATCCTCGAAGACCGCCGAACGGACGCCCGGCTTTGCGACGGAGATTGTACTGTTCTTGCCGTTATTCATTGTTCCTCCTATCTGCCTGAACCGAACCATTCCGGAAACAACACTGAAACCCCGTAAGCCGTCGAGATGAGGATGACAAAGGCAGTGATGCCCCAGTTGGCGATGTTTTGCCAGCGCGTGTTGGCGTGCTCCCCCATCAGCGGTTTGTCGTTGAGCAAGAGGATCAGGAACATCAGCGCCGCCGGCAGCAGCGTCACCGCCACCACCTGGACGAAGATAGTGACGATGTTCTGGACATCCACGCTGGCGATGAGCGACACCACGCCCGCCGACATGAGCATCAGCACGTAGGCCACATAGAACCACGGCGCCTCGCGCACGGTCTTGTTGAGGGAATGCGCCCAGCCGAACACCTCGCCCAAGGCCCAGCTCGTGGCCAGCGAAATGCAGAGCGCGCCCAGCAACCCCGCGTCGAACAGGCCGATGGCGAACAACACCTTGGCCCATTGCCCCCATGGACCGTGGAGCACCCGGGGCATGGCCGCCGCCGTCTTGGCGGCGGAATCGATTTCCTGGTAGCCCTGGCCCTGGTCGGGGTTGAAATGGAACACCCCGGCCGTGGCAATGATGATAAAGGCCGCGACCATACACGTCATGAACGAGCCGAAGAGCGTGTCAATCTTCCCATACTTGATGTCTTTGATGTCCATCCCCTTGTCCACTACCGCCGACTGCTGAAAGAATATCTGCCACGGCGTAATCGTGGTGCCGATATTGGCCATGACCAGCGTGAGCAGGGCCGCACCCGTCATGCCAAAGCCAAAATCGGGATGGTAAAAACCCCGCCCCACCGCGCTCCACCCCTCCTTGACATTGCCCGTGTGCATGGCCCAGATGGCGGCGGGGATATAGACCAGGTTGAAGAGGCAAAAGAAGAGCGTGATCTTCTCGAACGTCCAGTACCGGCCGCTGATCACGATGCCCAGCATCAGGAAAGTCACCCCGAAAAACGTAATCCACGGCGGGATGTTGAAGAGGCTCATGGCCTGGGTCATGCCGATGTATTCAGTGACCAGCGTCAGCCAGTTGATGACCGCCAAATCGAAAATGGAGAACCACCCCCAGAACTTGCCGAACCCGTCGAAGATCGCCTCCGCGTGGCCGCGCTTGGTAACCGCCCCCAAACGCACGGTCATCTCCTGCACGTAATAGGCCATCGGAACCAGGATGACCATGGCCCAGAGCAGGCTGAAGCCGGTCTTGGCGCCGGTCTGGGCGTAGGTGGAGATGCCCCCGGCGTCGTTGTCGGCAATCATCGTGATGATGCCCGGTCCCAGGGCCGCCAGGAACAGAATGGTCCGGCGGTTGAGCCGGCGGACCTGGTGAATGCTCTTGCTGATCCAATACATAACGGACCCGGGATAGAGTAACCTCGCGGCCCGCAAGAGTGTTACTGAAGAATTCTTAAGACTCTGAACCGGCCAGGCCGCGTGCCCTCACGCGGCGTCACTTATGCCGCCATGTATAGTGTGCCTTCGGATTGCAGTCAAAACAGCCGGAGCAAAAGTGTCAATGCTCCCAGCCCGCCGAAACCAAGGCCGAAGTTGGTGAGGACCAGGCCCTTGTGATGCTTGAAAAGCTCGCCCAGCACTGCGTGAGACGCCAGGAACACGAATCCGCCCCCCACGTGTGCGACCACCGCGTCGAGCCAAAAAGCGCTCGCCTTCTGCAGAAAGAGCCAGCCCAGGACGCCGCCGAGCAGCGTCGTGGACTCCACTGCGGCCACGCGCAGCACAGTCTCGGCGCGCTGGAACCCCGCCCCAAGCAAAAGGGCGCCCAGCGCCAGACCCTCGGGAACCTTGTGCACACATATAGCCAGCACCAGCGAGAGGTTCAGCACCACGGCCCCGGGCGCATGCACTGCCTCTGCCTCGTGGCCGGCCGCCAGCGCGAGGCCATCGGCGGTGCAATGGATGGCCAGCGCCAGCATCATTGCGCCGGCAATCTCGCTGAACCGATGGGCGGTCGCTTCGTCGAAATGGCTGGCCGCGCACGCCGGGCAGACGTGATAGACGTATTTGGTGACCAGGGCGAAGACGCCGTAGCCCGAACCCAGGGCCAGCAAGACGCCCCACCAGCGCAGCGCCCTGAAGCTCTCCGGCACAATCGCGAAGACCGTTACCCCCAGCAGCGTCCCGGCCCCGAGGCTGATCAGCGCGCACAACCGCCGGTGCGACGTCCCCAACGACGCCCCGAGCACCCCGCCGCCCACCGCCAGCGCAAACGCCGCCAAAACATAGCCGATGGACAGATTCTCAGTCATCTGTTGGTGTATTCATGTTCATCGCCAGTCAGCCATAGAGAACACCACCTTCGGCCTGATGCAAGCAAGATTCCTTCCATTGACACTGCCGGCAAGTTCACCGCCTTGCCGGCGTGGTCTGTGGTCCCGTGGTCTTGGTTTCGGCGGAGGCTCGGGGCTGCCGCCCTTGAATTTGCCTCTGAATTGGGTTGCCCTTCTTTGGCTTCGGGTTACACTGTCACCGGGCAATGGAGTTTGCCCTCTGGCTGGGCCGGACAACCGCCTGATTGGATTTGAGGGCTGATGACTCCTACCGAATGAAGAAACGAAATCGGTAGGAGTCTTATGGATAACATCTGGTTTATCGCGGCCATCTGGATCGGACTGGCGCTCGTTGCCAGCCTGGTCTCGATCCGGGTCGGCATCTCGGTCGCCCTGATCGAAATCCTCGTCGGCGTTGCGGCGGGAAACATCCATTTTGGCGGGGGACAACAGATTCTACGGTCCACAGACTGGACGAACTTTCTGGCCATGCTGGGCAGTGGCGTGCTGACGTTCCTGGCCGGGGCGGAGATTGATCCCGTCTCCCTCCGGGCAAACTTGCGAGCCAGCGCGGCCATCGGTGTCGCGGCCTTTCTGCTGCCGTTCGCCGGCGTATGGTTGTTTGCGCAGTTGGCTCTTGGCTGGCCCGTCCATCAAGCGCAGATTGCCGGCATCGCGCTCTCCACGACCTCGGTGGCCGTCGTCTATGCCGTAATGATCGAAACGCGGCAAAGCGAGACGGCCCTCGGCAAGATGATCCTCGCGGCGTGCTTTATCAACGACCTCGGCACGGTTCTCGCGCTCGGCCTCATCTTCGCCAATTTCAACATCTGGCTGCTGGTTTTCGTGATCGTCACGTGCGTCATGCTCTGGTTCATGCCCAAATGGACGGAATTCATCGTCGTCCGCATGGGGGCAACGCGGGTGAGCGAGCCGGAGATCAAATTCATTTTCTTCGTTCTGTTCTTCCTGGGCGGGCTGGCCTCCACCGCGAAAAGTGAAGCCGTGCTGCCGGCTTATCTCATCGGCCTGGTCCTGGCAGGCGTGTTTCTGCGGGACAAGACGCTGGTGCATCGAATGCGGAGCATCGCCTTCGCGGTGTTCACTCCGTTTTACTTCATTCGCGCCGGCTCGTTCGTGTCGCTGCCGGCGCTTTGGACCGCCCTGGGAGCCATCGCGGCGTTGCTGGCGCTGAAGCTGGCTACGAAGTGCGTCGCCGTGCTGCCGCTGTCGCGGATGTTCTTTATGCGCCTGCGTGAGGCCAGCTACACCACCTTGCTGATGTCCACCGGGCTGACCTTCGGCACGATTTCGGCGCTATTCGGGCTGCAAAACGGGATCATTGATCAGCGACAATACTCAGTGCTAGTCACCGTCGTCATCCTGAGCGCCTTTGTGCCCACAGTCATCGCCCAGAAGTTCTTCGAGCCGTCCCTGCGGACGATGAACGCGTGGGGACGGTTGTATCGACGCCGGGTCAACGGCAAGGCCGCCGCGGAGGCGGCGACAGCGAAAGGTTAAACTATGTTCACGAGAATCCTGGTGGGTTATGATGGTTCCAAGGGCGGCAAAGCGGCCTTGCGCCGCGCCGCACTGCTGGCCAAGCAGTCCAACGCGCAGACTACTGCGCTCTGGGTGCGCGAGCCGCTGCCGCGCTACACGGATTTGCCGGGCGAACCGGAGAGCGAGGCCGAGGCGGCGGAGGAGTATTTCCAACAGCGGCAGAAGGAAGTGGCCGACATAGCCGCGCAGCATGGGATCAAAGTCGTCTGCGAAACCCGGAGCGGGCATCCGGCCAAGACTATCGTTACAGTGGCGAAAGAAGGCGATTTCGACCTGATCGTCGTGGGCCACAGCGACCACTCTGAGCTGTGGGGCCGACTGCTCGGCGATACTGCCGACCGCATCAGCGACCAGGCGCATTGCAGCGTGCTCATCGTAAAGAGCTGACGTTCGATGAGCAACGCAGATGGCATCCTCAAATGCGTGAAGGCCGTGGCGGCGGACTTGAAGCTGGGCAACCTCCAACCACTGATTTCCGCCTGCCGGAATCAGCTCGATGCGCGAGGCGGGATTGACGTGGCGGTGTTCGGCCGCTTCAAGGCGGGCAAGAGTTCGTTCCTCAATCACCTTGGCGGATGCGCCGTCCTGCCGATTGGGGTCGTGCCGCTCACGGCAGTCATCACCCGGTTGCGTTATGGCGAGCATGAACACGCCGAAGTCCAGTTCCTGGACGGCACAGCCAAGACCATCTCCTTCCATGAAATCAGCCTTTACGCGGGGCAGAATGAGAATCCCAACAACCGGAGGCAGGTCGCATCGGTGGAGGTTGAATTGCCGGAACTGAAGCCCCTTGCCCCGCTGCAATTTGTGGACACGCCGGGCCTGGGCAGCGCGTTCACGCACAATACGGAAGTCGCCCTGAACTGGCTGCCCAACGTCGGCACGGCGCTCGTGGCCGTCAGCGCCGACGCGCCGCTCTCCGAGCGCGACCTGGCCCTGCTGGCAGAACTGCGCAATCACACGCCGAAGATCGCCCTGCTGTTGACCAAAGCGGATTTGCTGACCGAGCCGCAACGGGTCGAAGTGCTCAGATTCGTCCGCGAGCAGCTCGGCCAAGCGGAGGGCGGGCACTTGCCGGTCTTCTTCTACTCGATTCAGCCCGAGCTGGCCGCAATGAAGTCGGCGCTGCTGGACGGATTACTGCTGCCTCTGCGCCAACGCTGGGGCGAGGCGAGCCGGCAGATTCTCCGGCACAAGATGGCGTCGCTGCGGGAACAGACTCTCAACTGCTTGCGCGTTGCGCTGGCGGCAGCGACCCAGGCCGAGTCCGTTCGAGAGGCGTTGCGCGACCGGCTTGAGGAGGAGCGCCGGCAATTCGGGCTGTTTCGGCTGGAACTGGAAGTGCTGACGCGGCAGTGGTCGGCCAAGGCGTTTGAGCAGTCGCTGGCGCGATTGCACCCGGCGCAACGGACCTTGCAGGGCAAGATCACGGGCGACTTACAGGCTCAGTTTCCTCAGTGGCGGCTGCGGTTGCCTCAGTTCATTCAAGCGTGGCGCGAGTGGGTGCAGACGTTTCTCCTCCGCGAGTTGAGCGCGGTGTCCCACACGCAGCGGGCAATGTTTTGCGAGCCGGTGCAGAGGGTCGGCGTCCATCTCACCCGCAGCGTCCGGGCCTTCCATGATCGTCTTGCCGAACAGGTCCAAGCCGCGCTGGGGGTGGGCCTCTCGCGCTGTGAGTTCAATCTCGAGGTGCGCGAGCCATCCGAGCCGCCATTGGAGGTAAGTTACGCGTTCGACGTAGCATTCAGCGCGGCGAGCCACTTCATGCCCGCGGCGGTGTTTCGCCGTCCCATCGAGCGGATGCTGCTGCGCAAGGCCCGCTGGGAAGTCGAAAAGAACCTTTCGCGTCTGGCTGCCGCCTGGAGCGAGCATGTCAAGGTTGTCATCGAGGAACTCCGCCAGCAGACTGAGAAAGCCGCGCAGAACGAGCTGGATTCCCTGGCGCGGATGGCGGAGCAGGCCGTCTCCGATGTCCCGCGCCTCCGCGAGCAAATCGTGGAATTGGAGGACATGTCCTTTGAACAAACATCAGCAACAACGCTCAAAACAAAGAACGCAAGCAACCACATGAATACGACAAAGCCAAGGCCACCGGCGTGAGGCACGTACAAAACGGCGAGCAAAAAAAAGACCCCGCCGTTGCCGCGTGGGATTGCTCCTCTGGACCTGGTTACGACGTGTGGGACCTGCCGGGCTGCTTTCGACTTCCTTCCGTCTTGCCTCGAAGGCTTGTCGGCCACGACCACGGCTTAGGGTCCCCAAATTGTCCAACTCTCGGTTTGGGTGCAATAGCGCCAATCACGAACAAGGCAGGGTAAATCCTGCTTCCGCCTTCCGTTTCCAAAGAACCTTGCAGGTCTTGGCCAGGCCATTTGGTCAGTCAACCTGGGCCATGCTGCGGACTAGCATGAGCATTATGAGTCAATGCCCGCTCGTGCGCTATACGGGAAAGACCTGAATGCGGCACCGGAGGTTCACCGGTGGGGTCCTGAGTGGCCAAACCGAACCGAACAGGGTCCCGGGTTGGCCCCGGACGTCGCAGCGCAACCGCAACCCCGCAACCTTGGCTGCGCTGTTGCTATTTCGGTCGGGTCGAGTGGTCTTGCAGCCAGAAAATATCCGGGTCGTTGGGAAGCTGGAACGAGGCGTTCTCATAGTATGCCTGCTCGTAGTGCATCTCCGGCATCCAGCCCACCCACTTCTTGATCTCCGAATGCCCGTCGGCAAAAGAAAAGCCGCACGCCCGGTTGTGATAGATGCCAGGGAGGTCCTGGAAGTAGCCGTAGGCGCTTGGATTGGTCAGGTAACCAGCCATGACCGTCGCGAAATTGCCCCAGTTGACGCAGTCTTCTCGTTCGTCAAGAAAAACAAAGGTCTTGGCCGGGCCGGGCGAAAAACCGCCGGAGATGTCGGCCAGCCGTCCGTAGAAGGCGGTATTGGCAAACTCAGACATCGGAGGGTTGCCACCGCCGCCGAGCATGGTGGAGTCCGAGACGGATGGCGCAAATCCCCCCACATACACGTTCATCGACATCGTGCGAACTCGCGGCATGGACCGGCCATTGACCGTCACAAAGGAACGGTCGGCGGGACACTTATAGACCCCCGCATTCCTGACGTACGGCCAGAGGGGACGCACCTGGATGTCGATGCTGATGTCCCAGTTGTACCGGTTGTTGTTGTCGAAGTCCATCTGGGAAAGGGTCCAGGCGTATGCGTTCTTCCAGTTGCCGGCGACAGCCTCCGGACCCACCGTATCACCGCTGGCGTACACAAGCACATCCCGGCTGTCCTCCGCATACATGCGCCAGCCCAGGGCCAACTGCCGATGGTTGGACATGCACTGAATCCCCTGGGCCTTTTGCTTGGCCTTGCTCAGGGCCGGCAGAAGCAGCGCCGCCAGGATCGCAATAATCGCGATCACGACGAGCAACTCAATCAGAGTAAATCCATCACCCCCAAGGGCCTCTTGGCGGCATTCCCGCTGTCTGCGCATAGCCGAAGACGATCCGAACAATGCACTCATAATCGTGTTCACCGTCGCCGCTTCTGCGGCCATCTCGGTTATCGGCGTCCCGCAAGAAGAACTTTAGCGCCTTTTTCCGAGGCCGCTCGTGCCTGGTGCTGGGTTCATTCATCACTCATGGCTGGCCCTCTCGGAACGGGTGGCGGGCTTGGCCCGCCGTATTTCGAAGGTATGGCGGTCCTTGAGGACCCACTCCAGGGGCTCGCCCTTTTCCAGTTCCAGGGCGGCGGCCAGAGGGGCCGGACAAATCAGGTAGTACTGGCGGTTTTGGCCGGCGCGCTGAATGACCTGCAGTTTAGAAAAGTAACCCATGCGGCTGTAATAGCTATATAGCTAGTTATGTCAATAGCTCTTTTTCGCCGAAACCGGTTTTTTCACACCTTCTGAGGCCTTGCGGCCTGCGGGCAACCTTGCCTCCTAGTAATGCCGGCCGCCGGAGCCTGAGCGCGGGCCGCGATCGTGTCCGCCGCGCGGGCCGCCTCTGGGGGGGCGATCCGCCTGTGGGCGCGCCTCGTTGACCGTGAGGTTGCGGCCGTCGAGGGTTGAGCCGTTGAGTGAGTCGATGGCCTTCTGCGCCTCTTCGGGCGTGCTCATGGTGACGAAGGCGAAGCCGCGCGGGCGGCCGCTGGCGCGGTCCATCATCAGGTTGGCCTCGACCACCGTGCCATGGGCGGCAAAAGCGTCGTGCAGATCATTTTCCGTCGTGTTGAACGAGAGGTTCCCTACGAATAACTTTGTGTTCACGTAACTGTTAAATGTCCCTAGAGTCATCCTGCTTCCTTCAAACTGTTCCCGACCACCGGGTTTCAAATCATCACTGAACGGAGGTTCACCTGAGGATTTACCATGTGCTGGAAGCGACAGACTGTCTATGAATGCATCTATTGACGATCCCAATATGCACTAAAGCGGGCAAAGGTCAAGCTTTACTTGGAAGCCCCGCCCTCGGAACAGGGCGGATTCAAGAAGGCGGAGCGCCGGTTTCGTAACCGGCTTAAACGCAACGACCTGGCTACGCTCTAAGCCGATTGGAAATCGGCGCTCCGTTATTGCCGCCCAGCGAGTTAGCGTTTTCTTGAATCCGCCTTGCCCTCGGAAGAGGGGGCTTGGATTCGGTAGAGGTGGGTTTTGGTCCTGAGAAACAAGGAGTTTTGGGCCACGGCGGGCGAGGCCATAAAACCGCTGGCCAGCGTATTGGTGGCCAGGGGCTCGAAAGTCGGTCCGGGTTTGAGGACGGTTGTTCTTCCTTGTTGGTTAAAAAAGTAGAGCCGCCCATCGGCGTAAATCGGCGAAGCGGCGTAGTTGCCGGGGATGCGGGCCCGCCAGACCTGCTTGCCGGACGCCGTTTCCAGGCACGTGAGCACTCCCTCGTCGTTCACCATATAGAGCAGGCCCTCGGCCAGCACCGGCGAGGCGGTCTTGGTCACCATCGAGTCCGTCCTCCAGGCCACATGCGTATCTGTGACGTCGCCTTGTCCGTCGGTGCGGATGGCCAGCAGTTCGGTCTTGCCGCCGAAGCCCGAGACGATAAAGGCCAACCCATGGTCGTAAACCGGGACGGGCGCAGCCGACCAGGCATCATAGCGGACTCGCCAGAGTTCGCGTCCGGTTGGCGGGTCGTAGGCGTAGGCGGCTTTGGCGCCGGCGCTGAGCATTTGAAGCGGGCCCGCGCTGCGGACGATGAGGGGGGTGCTGTGCGCCTTGCGCAAGTCCCCATCCCGGGCCATCTGACCGGGAACGTTCTCGTCATTCCAGGCGACCGAACGATCGGTCTTCCAAACGGTTTGCCCGCTCTTCTTGTCGAGGGCGGCCAGGTACTGAACGTCCACCCCGTCCATCGTGAGAATCAGGAGATTCTCGAACAGAACCAGGGACGAGGCCGGGCCGCGGTAATGGCGGCATCTGAGGTCCTGCCGCTTCCAAAGCACCTTGAAATCGCTCGTGTCCAGACAGGCTGTCCCGTAGCTGCCGAAATGCACATAGACCCGCCCGGGCTCAATCGCCGGCGAAGGCGTGGCATAGCTGTTCACGCTGTTTCCCAGCGGTTCTGGCCTCTCGCAATGAAAGAGCGCCTGGTTGAAACGGACCTGGCCGGTCTGGGAATCCACGCAGAGGGCAAAAAAATCGTGGCCATCGGTCGTGGCTGCCGTCAGCCAGACTTGGCCGCCCAGCACTACCGGCGTGGACCAGCCTCGATATGGGGTTTCAGTCTTCCATTCGACGTTTTCCGTCTCACTCCAGTTCAGCGGCAGCCCCAGGACGGTCGTGTCGCCCGGACCTGTGGCGTGCCCGTCGCCCCAAGGGCCGCGAAACCCCGGCCAGTCGGCTCGAGCCGTTTCCAGGGCGCCGGCCAACAGGACCGACAGCAGGAGTGAGAGGCGCCCCAGCCCAACGGACTGGCCCGCCAGCCCGGCAAGGAGGGCAACGCAACCTGTGCGGCCCGCGCCAGCTTCAGCGGAGGACACCAGGCTGGCCCTGCCCGCGGTGCGGCAGGGATTCGAGCATTCGGTTTCAAAACTCATTGCCCCAACATACCCCTGCGCGCCTGGAAAAGACAACTGTATCGATGCCTTACAGCCGTCTTCACTCTCCTCTTGCGCCGTTGAGGGGTGCAGGCCACTCTTCAAGCATGTCGCAACCACCGGTCCGGGCATGGCTCATCGTCATCGTCGCCGGCCTTGCCATGGGCGCGGCGTCTGGTGCGGCGGCTGGCGCCCAGGCAGCCGGTGAACCCGCCGGGGCCGCTGGGCAATTGTTGCGGCGCATCCTGCCGGCCCAAGCTGACTCATTCATCCTGCAGACAATTCCTGCCGACCGGGGCCGCGACGTGTTCGAGATTCAAAGCCGGAACGGGAAGGTTGTTCTGCGGGGCAACAACGGCATTGCTCTGGCTTCGGCGCTGAATTGGTATTTGAAATACTATTGTCACTGCCATTGGTCGCTCAAAGCCCGCCGGATGTCCATCCCGGACCCGCTTCCGGCCGTGGAGCCGGGCCTCCGCCGTGTCAGCCAGGATCGGTGGCGGTATTTCCTCAATTACTGCTGCTTTGGCTACTCGCTGCCCTGGTATGACTGGGCGCAATGGGAGCGACTCATAGATTGGATGGCGCTCAACGGTGTCAACGCGCCACTGTCGGTCACCGGCCAGGAGGCCGTATGGCGGGCGGCGTGCAAACGCCTGGGATTCACTGAATCGGACGTCCGCGAGTTCCTGCCCGGGCCGCCCTACCTCCCCTTCGGCTGGATGGGGTGCCTGGATGGCTGGGGCGGGCCGCTGCCGAAGTCATGGATTGACAGCCACGCCGCCCTCGAAAAGAAGATACTGGCCCGGGAACGGGCGCTGGGAATGACCCCGGTTCTGCAAGGATTCACGGGCCACGTGCCGCCCGCCGCCCGCAAACGATTCCCCGGGGCGCGCCTCCACACGGTCCACTGGGCCGAATGGGACACCCTGTTGCTCGACCCCCTTGACCCCCTGTTCAGCCGGTTGGCAACTGTCTTCCTCCAGGAGCAGCGGCGCCTCTTCAGCACCGACCACCTTTATGCGGCAGACACGTTCATCGAGATGACCCCGCCCAGCGGTGACACCAATTTCCTGGCCGCCACCGGGCGGGCGATCTATGAGGGTCTGGCCAAAACGGACCCGCAGGCCGTATGGGTTTTGCAAGGCTGGACCTTCTTCAACCAAGCCCAATTCTGGACGCAGCCGCGCATCGCCGCGTTCCTGGACGCCGTACCCGAGGCCGGCATGCTGGTACTGGACCTGTTCTGCGACGTCACGCCAGTCTGGAACCGGACCGGGGCTTTCTGCGGCAAACCCTGGGTCTGGTGCTCCTTGCAGAACTTCGGCGACTGTGTCTATCTGGGCGGCGCCCTCAACCGGATGCAGTCCGCTCTGCCCGCCGCGCGCCGCGACCCCCTGGGCGCCCGGCTCAGCGGCATCGGCTTTGTCAACGAGGGTCTGGACTATAACCCTGTAGTCTTCGACTTTCTCTTCGAGCAGGCCTGGCGCCCGGAGCCGGTCGAGCTTGGGGCCTGGCTGAGCGACTACACCCGCCGGGCCTACGGCGCCTCCAACGCTGACTCCGAAACGGCCTGGGCCATTCTGAAAGACACTGTGTTTACCGGCCAGCACGAGGTCACGCCGGCCTGCACTCTTGCACCCTCGCTTCAGGCCGCCGGGGACCCGCCCTACAGCAATCAGCGGCTGGCGCAAGCATGGGGCCATCTGCTCGAGGGGGCCCCGGCGGCAGGCGCCTCCGACGCTTACCTTTCCGACCTCCTCAGCGTGACGCGCCAAGTGCTGGGCAATTACTCGGCCGCGTTGCAGCGCAGGGTCATCCGGGCCTGGCGCGCAAAGGACCGGCCCGCGCTCGAGTCGGCTTCCCGGAGTTTCCTGGAACTGATCAACGATTTGGATGAGCTGCTGGCCACACGCAGCGAGTACCTCCTGGGTCGCTGGCTCGAGGACGCCAAACGCTGGGGCACAAATCCCCAGGAACGCGACCGCCTCGAGTGGAATGCGCGGCGCGTCATCACCCTCTGGGGCCGCCAGCCGCTCATCCGGGATTACTCGCGGCGGCTGTGGTCCGGAATGCTGACCGGCTTTTACCTGAAACGCTGGGAACAATTCTTCAACGCCCTGGACTCAGCCCTTGCCAGCGGCGCGGACTTCGATGAACGGGCCTTTGACCGGGCGATGCAGGAGTGGGAGCGCGGTTGGGCCTGGCAACACGACCGCTACCCCGACAGCCCTCGAGGGGATTCCCTGGCAGTCTCGAGGCGGCTTTTCGAGAAGTATCAGCCCCAACTCGCGCGATGATTCGTCCATGCCAGCGCAGCACAACTTGATTGAGAACGCCACCGGACTGGTTCTGCGGACGCGGCCATTGACCGAGACGAGCCTCATTGTGCATTGGCTCACTCCGACGCTGGGGCGCCTGGCCACGGCCGCCAAAGGGGCGCGCCGGCCCAACTCACCCTTTCGGGGCAAACTCGATTTGTTCTACCTGGCAGATTTGAGCCTCAGCCGGAGCCGGCGCTCGGAGTTGCACACCCTGAGGGAAGTGGGCCTGCTGGAAACTCACTGCGCCCTGCGGCAGGAGCTTGGCTGGCTCCAGCAGGCCTCCTACTGCGCCGAACTAATCGAGCAAACCACAGAAACCGAAACGCCGTTGCCGGAGATTTTCGAGTTGCTGCGCGGTTTGCTCGACGCGCTCGGACGCCAGGCGCCCCAGCCGCGCACAGTGCTGGCCTTCGAAGTCAAGCTGCTGGGTCTGTTGGGACTGGCGCCGGACCTGGCCCAGACCCGGCTCAGCGCCGGCGCCAGGGCCGTCGTCAAGGCCCTGGAGGAGGAGGATTGGCCGGCCATTGCGCGTTTGAAGGCCACCGCCGCCCAAGCCCTGGAGGTGCGCGAGTTCTTGCGCGAATTCCTGACCTTCCATCTCGGCAGAGTCCCCCGAGGCCGCGACGCGGCCTTGCGGGCGGCCAGACCGGGAGGCAGACCGCCCGGTTAGTCGGGGTATTCCAACTCGATCCAGCTCTGGATGCCTTCCCTGCCTGAGACATTCCGAGGCCATACGCGCAGTTGGTTTTTGCCTGGGTGCAGGGTCCAGGTGAAACCGGAGGAAACGGTCTTTTTCTTGCCGGCGTCGAGCTGGGCCAGGAACGTCTCGAAGCTGGGCGTCTCGGTATCCAAATGAACGCGGAAGACGCCGGGCTTCTTTCCCGGATCGAGGACATAGTGCGCCTGGTTTAGAGTCCACTGGAAATCGCTGCGCTTGGCCACGCGATTGCCAAACAACAAGCCGGCGGGGACCTCGGAATCTGTCCAGACGTAGAGGTCGGTCCACGACCATTCAGCCGTTCCCTGGTTGAGGGGCAATGGGGATTTCTCCTGGAGGAAATTACTGCGCGGGATCATCCGCAGTTCGAGATACCAATTCTGCGGCTTGGGTCCCAAACCAAGCCAGCCAAACTGCTTGTTTTTCGTCCGGGCGGCATCGACCAAGCGGACCGCGGGGTAGGGTTCAGCCCGCAGCATCTGCAACTGGCGTTGCCGCAGTTCCAACATGGACAGCGGGGCGCCGGTTTTGTCATCGACGATGTACCACGCCAGGGCGCCATCGACATAGACCCATTTCTTCCACTCGTTGGACCAGAGTTCCACGATTTCGTGGCCGCCGCCGCCCAGTTTCTCATACAACCGTCCCGGGCTGATGGAGATGGCGCGGCCCGGAAACCCGAAGCTCTCGCAGGCCTGCAAAAACACCACGTTAAATTGCTGGCAGAAACCGCCGGTGGGCTTGCCGTCCCCGTAAGGTTTGAGGATTTCCAGCGCATCCCAGGGCGGGTAGAGCTGGCTGATGTGCTCGGGCCAATCCCAGTAATTGCAGGTCCATTGCGCCAGGCGCAACATCAGTTCGAGCTCGCCTTTGGCGCCTCGTGTCACTTCATCCAGCTTGTACTGTTGGCGCAGCTTCTTGAGACGAGGATGGTCCAAGGGTTCGTACTCGAACGGAATCGAAGTGCGGACGATAGCTTCGTTGTGCTCCTCCAGGACACGGAGCCGCGCCGTCCAGTCATCCGGGCCAAGGGGCGTGGCTTCCACACGGACACTTCTCAACCTTGGGCTCTGCAACGGATCGCGCGAGGAGAGTTCGACCGCGATCTGCGCATAGCGCCCGCGCGGGGTCTCAACCGTGCCCCCGGTTTCGCCCAGCACTTGCCAATCCGACCAATGTTTCCCGGTGGGAACATAAGTATCGCCGGTTCGCGCCCGGACCAGGATGCGTCCTGCGGGTCCGGCTTCTCCCGCCACGGCAAGCCGGATTGGGCCCGTTTGAGTGATGGGCGCCCCCACGGCTTTGCCCTCCAGGTTGCCCACGTCCAGCACCGGCGTGGTCAGCGTTCCCTGGGCGTGATAATGCTCCAGAAAAACCCGCACTCCGTACTCCCCGTCGAGCTTGCCCTCCGGCCCCAGGTGATCGTAGTCCCAGGTCTTGCCCGCATCGGTGCTCTTGGCGCTGCGCTTGGGATGCTTCGTCCGGGTGCGGGACCCCAGGGCGAACTCGTCGTCCCGGGCGATCGACACCTTGCCCGAGGTTCGCAGGATGATCTCATTGCGGCCTGCCTGGAGAAGGCTGGGGTCGAAGGCGTAGGTCTTATGGAGAGTCCTGCCGCTCTGGTTTTCCCCGAGCTTTTGGGGCACACCATTGATGAGGGCCTCAAAGGGGTCTTCAGATAGAACCACCAGGTACGCCGCCCGGGCTTGCGGATTCGGGATGAGAAGCTCCTTCTTGATCCACGTCTGGGACGTCACCGTTTCCCGATTCTCGGGCTTTTGATAAGATTGCCCGGACGCGGGGCCGTCATCCTCGAAGAGTTCTCCGACTTCCAGTTCGATTCCTGCCCGCTCCTGGGAGAGCCGCAGATCGCGGGTGACGGATTCATCGAAAAGCCTCGGCGCCTCGAGTTGCAAAGTGGCCGCGCCCGCCAGCGGCCCAAACCGGATTCCGAGCAGCACGGCCAGGATGATTCGCAGTAGTCGCTTCGTCATAGCGCTCAGTGTAACGCTTCCAGCCCGACAAGCAAGGACCAGAACTGGCCTGCGTCCCGCGGGCGAGCATTTCACTTCTGTCAAGTCCCCTGGACTCTCGTAGGCGCGCTCCCCCTCACCATAACCCTCTCCCCGAGGAGAGGGAACAAGAGGCACAAAAACCGAAGCCCCGGGTTGAACAAAAAGGCGGTTGTGCAGCGCTCGGCTGCGAGCCATGATGGGTGCATGAACGACTCGGTTGGCTTTGAGGCTGTCCTGGTTACCCGTTATGCGAATTGAATTCCCCGGATTGTTCGATCTCCAGGTCAACGGCTTTGGCGGCGTGGACTTCAATAACCCTTCGGCCACGCCGGAAGAGGTGTATCGCGCGATTGAGCAAATGCGCCGGACGGGTGTGACCCGTTTTCTGCCGACGCTCGTCACGTCCCCTTTTGAACGCTTTGCCAAGTGCGCAAAGACACTGACCCGGACCCAGCATCCGGCAATCGTTGGTTTTCACATGGAGGGGCCGTATATCTCCCCCGAAGACGGCGCGCGCGGGGCGCATCCGCGCCAGCACGTCATTGCCGCCTCGGTTGACGACTTTTTGCGGCGACAGGAAGCTGCCGCGGGGCGGATCAAACTGGTGACACTGGCGCCTGAGGCGGTTGGAGCGATTGAGTTAATCGAGCACCTGGCGGGTTCGGGCATTCGGGCGGCCATCGGGCACACGGCCGGTTCGCCCGAACAGATTCGCGATGCGGTAAAGGCGGGGGCAACGCTTTCAACCCACTTGGGCAACGGTTGCGCGAACCAGTTGCCAAGACACCCCAATTTTATCTGGGAACAACTGGCGGCCGACGATTTATTTGCCAGTTTCATTGCCGATGGGCATCACCTGCCGCCGGCGACTCTCAAAGCAATGATTCGGGCAAAAACGCCTCAACGCACGTTCCTGGTGACCGACGCCGTGGCGGCGGCCGGGTCTGTTCCCGGGGCTTATGAACTCAATGGCGAGCAGGTGGTGGCGAGCGAAGACGGACGGGTCTGCCGGACGGGCGCACCGTGGCTGTCAGGCTCGGCGATGACTTTGGACCGGGCGGTGGCGAACGCCGTAAAATTCACCGGTTTGCCGCTGGAGGAAATCTTGCCGATGGCTTCCAGCCAGCCGGCGAAGTATCTTGGCGTTCAAGTGTCCGGCCGGGTAACCGCCGATTGGGATGCCGCCGGCTGCCGACTGAGCAACCTCAAGGTTTTTGAGGCGTGAAGTGCTTCAGCCGGCCGGCTGGTTCCCCTCGGCGCCCAGCAGGGCCTGGACTTTGGGCATCCAGTCGCTGATGGGGATCTGCTGCGGGCATTGCGGTTCACAGGCGTCGCAATCCTCGCACGCGCCGGCCCGCGCCTCGGGGGCGAGGAACAACTGGTATCTCAATCGCGCGCCGGGCAGGTCCTCATGCAGGTGCGCGTCGTTGAAGATCTCGAAGTTGAGCGGGATATTCACGCCGTTCGGGCAGGGCATGCAGTAGTTGCACTTGGTGCATGGAACAAGGGCGCCTTGGGAGTATTTGCGTTGCAGTTGCTCGATCAGCGCGAAGTCCGCGGCCTGGAAACTATGGATGCGAGAGTGGCTGGCCGAGTCCAGGTTGGCTTCCACCTGGGAGAGGGTGCTCATGCCGCTGAGCACCACCGCAACTTCCGGCTGATCCCAGAGCCATTGGAGCGCCCAGTCGGCGGGCGAGCGCCTGGCGGTGGAGCGGTCCATAACCTGGCGGATGGCTGCGGGGGGATTGGCGAGCCGGCCGCCCAGGAGCGGCTCCATCACGACCACTGCCAGGCCCTTGGCAGCAGCGAGTTTCAGGCCCTTGACCCCGGCCTGGTTCTCGGTGTCCATGTAGTTGTATTGAATCTGGCAAAACGCCCAGCGGTCGTAGCCGCCGAGGATTTCAGGGAAGCTCTCGCAACTGTCGTGGAACGAGAACCCAAGATGGCGGATGCGCCCGTCGCCAATCGCCGCATCAGCCCTGGACAGCAGGTCATGCCGGAGGACACAATCCTGCCAGCGCCTGCGGTTCAGGGCGTGAAACAGGTAAAAATCAACGTAGTCGGTTTGCAACCGGCGCAGTTGTTCGTCGAGAAGCCTGTCGAAATCCGCTCCGCTTTCGATCAGCCAGACCGGCGACTTGGTGGCCAGCTTCACCCTCTGGCGGCGGCCGCCCAGCAGGGCCTCGCCCAGGACGGCCTCGCTCGCGCCGTCGTGATACACGTAGGCCGTGTCGAAGTAGTTGACGCCCCCATCGATGGCGCAATGGATCATGCGCTCGGCTTGCGCCCGGTCAATGTTCGGCCCCAATGGATTGCCGTCCATTGTCGGCAAACGCATGCAGCCAAAACCCAGCGCGGAGACCTTCCAATCGAGTCTGCCGAAGTCGCGGAAGTTCATTGACGGGGACCTTGCCGGCCAACGGCCTGGCTCTTGGCGAATTGGAAGGGCGGTCAAGCGGCGGCTTCTTCTTCCGTATCGAGAAAGCCCTGCAGGTGACGGACGCGGGTGGGATGGCGGAGCTTGCGCAGGGCCTTGGCTTCGATTTGGCGGATGCGCTCGCGGGTCACATTGTACATCTTGCCGATCTCTTCGAGAGTCCGCTCGTAGCCGTCCACCAGTCCGAAACGCATCTCGAGGATCTTCCGTTCGCGCTCGGTCAGGCTCGTCAACACGTCGCCCAGCTTTTCCTTGAGGAGGCTGTAGCTGGTCACATCCGACGGGTTTTCCGCGCTCTTGTCCTCGATGAAATCACCGACGCTCACATCGCCATCATCGCCGACAGGGGCGTGGAGGGAGATGGGTTGCTGGGCCATCTTGAGCAAGGAGTTGACTCGAGTGACCGGCATGTGCATTTCATCGGCGATTTCCTCGGGCGTCGGTTCGCGGCCCAGTTCCTGGGTAAGCTGCTTCTGCGCCCGCCAGAGCTTGTTCATGATCTCGATCATGTGGACGGGGATGCGGATCGTCCGCGCCTGGTCGGCAATGGAGCGGGTAATGGCCTGGCGAATCCACCAGATCGCGTAGGTGGAGAACTTGTAGCCCCGGCGGTACTCGAACTTCTCGACGCCCTTCATGAGCCCAATATTGCCTTCCTGGATCAGGTCCAGAAAGGACTGTCCGCGGTTGGTGTACTTCTTGGCCACAGACACGACCAGCCGCAGGTTGGCCTCAGCCATGTGCGTCTTGGCTTGATGAGCCCGGTCGGCCGCACTCTTCAACTGGCCGAAAATGCGGTAAAACTCCTCGCGCGGGGCGCGGACAAACTGCTCGAGGGCAAGGACCTTTGCCCGCTCGCCCTCCAGGAACACCTGTTGTTCCTGGGACTTGCGGTGGAGCTCCAGGTCCTGGACCCGGCGCATGCTGGATTGGAATTTCTCATGGACGTTGCCGGCCACCACAATCATGTCCTCCAACACTCTCTGTTTGTAGTAGAACCTGGGAAAAGTCTCCTGGAGTTTGAGGTTGCGTTTCCGGAACTCGGCAAAGAGCTTCTCCCCCCGGCCCGGGACGGTTGTTTTCTGCCAGAGGTCGTAGTGCTGGTCCACTTCCGCATCGATCTGGCGGACCTTCTTGATTAAGTTGCGCAGCTCCCTGAGGTGGCCCTCGCGGTTGGCGACTTTCTTGTCCACCACCACGCGGTCGAAGCGCTCCTTCGGAGGTTCTGAAAGGAGCTTCTCGGCGATGGCGATATGCTCCTTGGCGGCAAAACCCAGGCTATAGACCAGCCGCGTCATCTCCGATTCGGCCTCCTCGATGCGCTTGCAGATCTCGACCTCCTGTTCACGAGTCAGCAAGGGCACCTTGCCCATCTGATTCATGTACATCCGCACCGGGTCGTCCAGCACTTCCAGGCGGTGGTCTTCATCCTCATCGGGCTCCGACGGCTTGGTCCGTTCGACCTCGGCATGGTCCCCAATGTCGATGTCCAGGTTCCGCAGTTTCGTGTAAAGGTCGTCCAGGTCATCGGGCGAGACGCCATCGGGCAGGACATCGTTGATGTCGTCATAGGTCAGGTGCCCATGCTCGCGGGCCAGGTGCAAGAGGGTCTTAATCGTCTCATTGAGGTCCATTGGGGCAGCCGAGGCCGCGCCGGGTTGGGCCTTGCCGGGGGAACTTGAAACGGCGCCGGAATCTAATTCGGGGCGGACTCCGGGGGCTTTGGATGAAATGATGAAACGCCGGCGATGCCGCCGCTGGCCTTCAGCCGCAGCCCGGTCCGGATGGCGACTGCCAGTCTCCGCCCCCGATGCCGGTTTGCTCTCTTTCCGATTCAGCATAAATAATCAGACTCGCATGGCCTGTTTTGGTTCAGTAATATTTGTAAGCCATTGAGCCACAACGGTACATATCAGCAAGGCGGGCCGAGGACCTGCCGCCCGCAACACACTCTCACTATCTGCTAACACCAACACCAGAGGATTGACGCTCGCGCATGTTAAAATATTCTACAGTTGAAGCGGTTTTCAACGATGACTCGTCAGCCGCCCCGAATCGTCAAGTTGTGCGCCAACGAAACTTAAACGGCTAATCTAACGACACTTCTGCGCAACTTTCAAGCCCAAAATAAAAAAATTTGCAAGGCCTCAGTCGAGGCGGGCGGGTTGAGTCAAAGCCGGGGTCATGGCCGGCGACGCCAGGATTGCTTTTCTTGCCCGGAGTGGTTTTACTGGCCGGCGATGCTTTCAATGGCGCCATTCCAGGGGCTGGTTCAGTTCACCCCGGGCTTTGCCGTGCGTCCCGAGATCAGCCATGTGCTGTTCGATTTCGACGGGACGCTCTCGCTCATTCGGCAAGGCTGGCCGGAGGTAATGGTCCCGATGTTCGTCGAGATGTTGCCCGCGTTGCCCGGCGAAACCGGGGAGGGGCGGCGCCAGTTGTGCGAAGAGGATATCATGCGGCTCAACGGCAAGCAGACGATCTACCAGATGATCCAGTTGGCCGAGCGCATCCGGGAGCGCGGCGCCACGCCCCGCGACCCGCTCTGGTACAAGCAGGAATACCTGCGCCGGCTCGACCAACGCATCCACGATCGCCTCGACGCTCTGCGCCGAGGCGCCGTCAGCCCCGAGAGCCTGCTCGTCTATGGCGCGCGCCCCCTGCTCGAGGACCTCCAACGGCGCGGCTTGCCGCTTTACCTGGCCAGCGGCACCGACGAGCCCTTCGTCAAAAGAGAGGCCGGGTTGCTTGACCTCACCCGCTACTTCGGCCGGCACATTTACGGCGCCCTGGATGACTACAAGCAGTTCTCGAAAAAAAAGGTCATCGAGCGGATACTGACCGAGAATCAAATCCCGGGCGAGCGGCTGCTTTCCTTCGGCGACGGTTACGTCGAGATCCAGAACACCAAAGAAGTGGGCGGATTGGCTGTGGCCGTCGCCAGCGACGAGGCCCACAATGGCTCCGGACGCTTCGACGAATGGAAGCGCAAGCGCCTGCTGGGCGTCGGCGCCGACCTGCTCATCCCGGATTTTCGGGACGCCCCGGCGCTGGTGAAACGAATCCTGGGAAAGTGACGCGATTATGCCCAACTTCCCCGAACCTCTGGATACGAAAAGGATCAGGGTCTTTCCCCTGGCGCAGCGGCAGAGCTTAAGCTCCATCGAGCAACTCCTGCGCGACCCGGACGCCCCGCCGCCCCCTTGCCCTGGTCCGCTGCTGGGGGTGGTCGCGGGGTGCGCGCGGCGAGTTGCCGCCGCCCGCAGGGCAGGCGCCAGCGTCATCCTGATGTACGGCGCCCACCTCGTTAAAAACGGCTTGATGGGGATCGTCAACCGGCTCATAGACCGCGGCTGGCTCACTCACCTCGCCACCAACGGGGCCGGCACGATTCACGATTGGGAGTTGGCCTATCTGGGGCGCACCGAGGAGAGCGTGCGCAACAACGTGGCCGAGGGCACTTTCGGCACTTGGGACGAGACAGGCCGTTGCCTGCACCTGGCCCTGCTGACCGGGGCGCTTGGCGACCAAGGATATGGCCGCAGCCTCGGACGCTTTATATGCGAAGACGGAACCACGCTGCCCACGCCCGAGTCGTTGGAAACGGCCTTGCGCGCCGAGCCCAGGCACCCGCTGGCGCCGGCCCGCGCCGAACTGCTCCAGGCAATGGCGGCCCACCGCTTGCCCGCCGGGCCCTTCCAGGCGCGGCACCCGTGGAAAGAGTCTTCGATTCTGGCCCGGGCCTTTGCCCGCAACGTTCCCATGACGGCCCATCCGGGCATCGGCTATGACATCATTTCCAACCATCCGTTCTTCAACGGCGCCGCCATTGGCCGTGCCGCCGCCCTGGATTTCCGGCTCCTGGGCCGCGCCGTCGAGGGACTGGACGGGGGCGTCGTGCTTGCCGTGGGGTCGGCCATTATGGCCCCGCAGGTCTTCGAAAAGAGCCTGAGCTGCGTGAACAATCTCCGGCGGCAGGAAAGCCGTCAAATCGTTCACGACCACACGATCTACGTCGTCGACATCCAGGATGGCGGGCGATGGGACTGGTCCCAGGGTGAGCCGCCCAAGGACAATCCCGCCTACTACCTCCGCTTCTGCAAGAGCTTCTCGCGCATGGGCGGCACGATGCTCTACGCCCAGAGCGACAATGGGGTGTTCCTGCACAACCTCCTGTCCCAGCTCAACGCATGAACCTGGACCGTTTCCACGCCATCACCGAGCGCTATGCCAACCTCCGCCTGGGCATCCTGGGAGATTTCTGTCTGGACCGCTACCTCGAAATCGACCCGGCCAGGACGGAAACCTCGATTGAAACCGGCCTTCCCGTGCACAACGTCGTCGGCGTCCGCGCCCAGCCTGGCGGCGCGGGCACGATTCTCAATAACCTCTGCGCCCTGCAAGTCGGCCACATCTATCCCATCGGTTTCGCCGGCGATGACGGCGAGGGCTACGAATTGTCCCGCGCCCTCGAACAGCGGCCCGGAGTCCGCCTCGGGTTCTTTTTGCGAACCGCCCAGCGGCGCACCTTCACCTATTGCAAGCCACTGGTCCTGGCCCCGCCAAAGCCGCCCATTGAACTCAACCGCTTGGACCTCAAAAACTGGACCCCCACCCCATCCCTGGTCCAGGGCCTCATAATAACCCGGCTGCTGGACGCCGCTAAAATAGCCGATGCCTTCATCGTGCTGGACCAGGTCGAAATCCCGGAGACCGGGGTCGTCACGCAGCGGATCTTGACTTTCCTGGGCGACCACCTCCGCGCCAAGCCCGAAATGCTCGTGTTGGCTGACAGCCGGCGCAGCCTGCGCGGCTTCCCGCCCGTGGTCTTCAAAATGAACGCCGCCGAGTTGGCCGCCTTGACCGGCGCCGATCACGACCTGGACTTCGACGATATCAAACGCGCCGCCGTGGAACTCGCCGATGCCAATCACCGCGCCGTCTTTGTCACCTTGGCCGAGCGCGGCATGGTTGGCGCCGGCCCCGGCGGCCAGGTCGAGCACGTCCCTGCTTTACCGGTTCGCGGCGACATCGACATCGTCGGCGCCGGGGATGCCGTCTCGGCCAATCTCACGGCCGCCATCGCCGCCGGGGCCTCCTTGCTCGAGGCCCTGGAACTGGCCGCCGCCGCTGCCGCCGTGGTCATCCATAAACTCGGCACTACCGGCACGGCCACGATTCTCGAACTCCAGGAAAGAATGACGCAGGAAGGTCTCCTGCGCCCGGACGCGTAGCTCGCCAAGGCAGGTATGCCCGGGAATCAAAGTGACACGTTGAGCGGGCCGGTGGAACCGGTTTGTTTTCCGCCCGGCCTGCACAACGCCTACCTTTTCTCCACCTTCAATGCCTTTTCCTACCAGGTGGTGCTCAACAGCCCGATGGTGCTCTACGCCAAAACGCTGGGCGCCAGCGCCACCGTGCTCGGCATCATTGCCGGCATGATGCCGCTCCTGGTCATCTTTCAAATCCCGGCCGCCAGCCACATCCCCCGCCTGGGCTTCAGGCGCTTCGTCTATGCCGGCTGGGGCACGCGGGTGATGTTCATCTTCGGCATGGCCCTGGTGCCCCTGGCCGGCGGGTTTCTCCAGGCCAAGACGCTTCTGGCGCTCATGCTCGCGCTCCTGTTCTGCTTCAATCTCTCCCGCGGCATCTCAAGCTGTGCCTGGCTTCCCTGGATTACCACCCTGGTGCCGCCCGGCCTGCGCGGCAAGTACCTCGCCCGCGATGCCGGCGTCCAAAACCTCGCCAGCTTTGTCACCTTCCTCATTGCCGCTGCCTGCCTGGCCGGCCCCACCCGCCCCTGGCAGTTCGCCATCCTTTTCGCCTTCAGCGCCGCCATGGGCGCCGTCAGCCTGAGCTTCCTCAAACGCATTCCCGACCCCGAAATCCCCAGGGAAATCCGCGCCTCGAAAGGCCCCGTCCCGTGGCTGGCGATGCTCAATCACCCGCCCTTCCGCACGCTCCTCATCACGCTGGTCGCCTTCTCCGTCGCCTACGGAGGCATGACCGCCTTCACCGTGGCCTTTCTCAAGACCCAGGCCGGCATGTCCGAGTGCAAGGTCCTGCTGGTCACCTCGGTCGCATTCCTGGGCGGACTCTGCAGCTTGTGGTTTCTGGGCTTGCACCTGGATCGGCTGGGAAGCAAACCGGTCCTGGCCTTCTGCTTTTCGGCCTGGGTCGCCGTGCTCGCCGGTTGGATGTTCCTTTCCGGGGGCCTCTTGCAGGCGGAGCTTCCCCTGCTGCTCGTCCTGCAATTCCTCATGGGACTGCTGGCCGCCCTGATACAAATGTCCATAACCCGCCTGGCCATGGCCGTCATCCCCGTCCTGGGACGCAACCACTTCTTCGCCCTCTACTCGGTCATCGGCAACGTCACCCTCGGCCTTGCGCCCATCGGCTGGGGCTTGCTCATCGACGCCGTCGGCGCCCGCAACCCGGTCTGGCTCGGCCTGGCCTGGAACCGTTACACCGTGTTCTTTGCCGCCACCTCGCTGGCCTTCCTCTGCACCTTGGTCTGTGCCCGCCGCCTGGACGAACCCGAGGCCGCCGGCCTGGAAGAGCTCCTGCGCGAGATCCTCATCCAATCCCCCCAACGCTTTTGGCTCCGATTCTGGCCCCGAGGCGGGATGTGAGGCCGTCTGGGCGCGCAGGAGTTTGGCCATTTTCGATTGCGTCGAGCGTCCTTTGCCGCGACCTTGGCCGCAAACAAGGTATGAATTGTTTTGTTACCGGCGCCTCGGGGTTTATCGGGGCCAACCTCGCACACGAGTTGGCGGCTCGAGGCCATCGAGTCAAAGCGCTGTTGCGGCCCGGGAGCAACTTGCGGGGGCTGGAGGGGGCGGAGTTCGAGCGGGTCGAGGGGGACCTGGAGGACAGGGCGAGGCTGAAGGCGGCAATGGGGGGGTGCGAGTGGTGTTTTCACGTGGCGGCCAGCTATCACCTCTGGCTGCGTGATTATCGGCCTATGTACGCCGCCAACGTGGAAGGCACGCGCAACGTGATCGAAGCGGCGGGGGGCGCGGGCTGCGCCGCCATCGTCTATACGAGCACCGTCGGCTGCATCGGTTTGCCCGACCGCGCCAACGGGGGGGGAATGCCTTCGGATGAGACGACGCCCGTCTTGGAAGGCCAGATGTGCAACCACTACAAGCTCTCCAAATGGCAGGCCGAACAGGAGGCTCTCCGGCTTGCCCGCCAAGGGCTGCCGGTCGTCATTGTCAACCCGAGCACTCCGATCGGTCCGCGCGACGTCAAGCCGACGCCGACCGGACAAATCATCGTCGATTTTCTCAATCGCAGGATGCCGGCCTACCTCGAGACCGGACTTAACTGGGTGCATGTGCGGGACGTGGCCATCGGACACATTCTGGCTGCGGAAAAAGGGCGCCTCGGGGAGCGCTATATTCTCGGAAATGCCGAAGGCAATTGGCCTCTGAAGAAGGCCTTTGCGGTGCTCGAGGAAGTTGCCGGCGTGCCTGCCCCAAGACATTGCATCCCTTATTTCGCCGCCCTGGCGGCGGCGCACGTCAGCGAAACGATTTCAGCCTTCACCGGCAAACCGCCCAGGGCGCCGCTGGCCGGCGTGCGCATGGCCCGGCACCAGATGTTTTTCAACCCGGCCAAGGCCATCCGCGAGCTCGGCTTGCCGCAAACGCCGCCCAAGGAGGCCCTGGCTGAAGCCGTCGAGTGGTTTCGCCATAATGGGTATGTGAAGCGGGAGTTCAGCCGCCTGCGGGCTGGGTTTTGGCCGACTGGATAAAGGCGCGGACTTTGGCCGGGTCTTTCCTGCCAGGGGCGGCCTCGACGCCGGTGGAGACGTCGACGGCATAGGGACGCACGCGTCGCACGGCGTCGGCGACGTTTTCCGGGGTCAGTCCGCCGGCGAGAAAGACAGGGCGGCCCAGTTTCATGGCCTGGACGGCGAGGTCCCAGTTAAAGGTCTGGCCCGTGCCGCCCGGCTTGCCCGGGGCGCAGGCGTCCAGCAACCAAGCGTCGGTTGGGTAGTCTGCCAGGCGTTGGAGGCAATCCGGGGTTTCGATGCGGAAGGCCTTCATGCTCATCAGTCCGAATTGGAGGCAGTAGTCCGGCGGTTCATCGCCATGGAACTGGAGCAGGCCCAGGCGGCATTGGCCCATGGCGGTGAAGACCAGGTCTTGCGGCGCGTTGACGAACACCCCCACCTTCAATGGAAAGGGGGGCAGTTGGCGGATGATGGCGGCGGCCTCCTCGGGCGAGACATAGCGCGGACTAGGCTCGTAAAACACAAATCCCAGCGCGTCGGCGCCCGCCTCGAGCGCCAGGCGGGCATCGGCCAGGCTGGTGATGCCGCAGATTTTGACTTTAACCGGTATTATTGCCAGGGAGGATTCCATGCAGCAGGAGCGGCAACGGGGGCTTATGCCTCATTGAGATGCACAACTTTGGCGGGGGGGAAGCCGTTGAACCAAGTGGCCGAGGCGCTGCTGTAGGCGCCGATGTTCTCGGAATAGACAAGGTCATCGATGTCCAGTTCCGGGAGTTCCTCGGACAGGGAGATGGTGTCCAGGGCGTCGCAGGTCTGGCCGAAGACGGCGCAGATGCCGGTTTTGCCCTTGGCGAAGCTCTTCAGATGGTATTGGCAATGGTCGAAGATGATGCCGCTGAAGGTGTGATAGACGCTGTCATCGATGTAGTAGCAGGTTTTGCCGTCGCGGATGGCTTTGCCGATGATGCGGGCGACGGAGACGGCGGCCGTAGCGACGAGGAACCGCCCCGGCTCGGCCAGGATCTGGATGTCGGTCGGGAAGAGGCGGTCGATCTCGGCATTGATTTTTCTGGCCAGGGCGCTGAACGGTTTGACGTGTTTGTTGTAGCGGGCAGGAAAGCCTCCGCCGATGTCCAGGATCTTGATTTCGTGGCCGCGCGACTTGGATTCCCGCATCACGGCGGCAGCGATGTCGAGGGCCTGGACGAAGTTCTGAAAATTGGCGCACTGGCTGCCGACATGGAAGCTAAGGCCCTCGACCACCAGGCCCAAATTGAAGGCGGCCCGGATGAGGTCGACCGCTTCGCCCGGGTCGCAGCCGAACTTCGAGGACAGCTCGACCATCGAGCCGGTATTGGGCACCCGCAGGCGCAGCACGACGCCGGCGTGAGGGGCGAATTGCTTGATCTTGTTCAACTCGGCCAGGTTGTCATAGGTGACCAGCGGTTTGTATTGGTCCAGCGCCTGGAGCATCTCTTTGGGCTTGGTCGGATTGGCATAAATGATTTTGTCCCAGATGAAGTCCTGCTGTTCCTTGGGAGGCAGCCGGGTGATGTTCTCATACACAAGCATGAATTCCGGCAGGGAGGCGACGTCGAAGCTGGCCCCTGCCCGGTAAAGCGAGCGGATAATGGCCGGTTCCGGGTTGGCCTTGACGGCATAATAGGCCTGCACCTTGGGCAGATGTTTCTTGAAAGCGGCGTAATTATCCCGGAGGACGTCGTGGTCGATGACCACGATAGGGGTGCCGTGGGTCCGGGCCAGGGTCTGCAATTGCTGGGTCGTCATGAGGGGGCAATTTCAGTTTCAATTCGCTGCTGGCCTTTAAGCCGTTTCGCTCCCTCATACAAGCGAAATATTGTGTCGCCATTTCCAAGGCGCCGCGCCAGAATCTGTTTTTGGCATTATGCCCCTTTACGAGTACGAGCTTTGCGAAGGAGACTGCGCGGTGTGCGGCGGCAAGTTCACCTTGCGCCGGCCACTCTCGGCGCCTCCGCTGACCAAATGCCCGGCGTGCAAGAAGCCGGTGCGCAAGGTCATTTCCACCTTCAATTCGCCCAAGACGCTCTCGATTTCCGACGCCAAGAAGGCCGGGTTCAACGTCCTCAAGCGGGTTGGCAAGGGCGAATACGAGAGGCAGTAGGGAGCGGGCGCGGCACGGAACTCCTGGCTGCCGCCTTTAGGCCGGCGCGTCTCGGCAATTGATCCTCGTGAGTTTCGAACGAGGGACATCCGGACTGGGGCCGCCGGGGCTGTTCTTGTTGTCCCTTGAATACGGGACCGTTGAGAGACCGCGCTCCTATTGTGGAGTGTGCTGGGCCATCCAGGTATAGTCGGCGGGGCTATTGGGTCTGTCGAAAGGGCCGTTCTGGTTCATTGTGTCGGGCATCTCCCAGTGCTGGGAATTGGCCCATTTATGGCTTTCGGAATGGCCGTCCGCGAAACTGAACACGCCAGCGCCGTGGTTGGCGCCGCCGCCGGGGCCGTGACGGGAGGAGGGTATATCAACAAACTCGCCCTGGCCCAGCGGAAGGCCTGGGTTCTCATAAAGGTTCATGTCGTTGATGCTGTCCGCATCCTCGCAATCGAAGACGAAAGACATGGCCGGCCCCGGCTTGACCAAGTCACCCCATTTGTTCATTGCAATGCACCAATCGAAACATTTCTCCCCGCCGCCCATGGCTGAATCCATGGAGTAGCTGCGGACACGCCCTTGCCAACCTGCACTGCGCTGCAGGGGGCTGAGATAAATGTCAGCGGGACATTTGTAAATCTTCCAATTGGCCACGTAAGGTCCCATCTCGGCCCTCTTTGGGTTGATCAGCAAATCGACGTTGGTGTTGTCCGACTGGAGGCTCCAGTCCATTACCCCTTGGCAATAACTCTCGGGCTCTGTGTAGTCGCGCCCGGAATCATTATTGTCATCATTATTGTTAGCCAAACGGTCTTGATTGTCTTGAGCGTAACCCACCCATGCTATCATGAGCTGGCGGGTGTTGCTCAGGCACTGGGTTGTTTGGGCTCGGGCTCTTGCCCCGGCCAAAGCGGGCAACAACATGGCGCCCAAAACGGCGATAATGGCGATCACCACCAACAATTCAATCAACGTGAAACTGCGAAGGGCGCCAGATTGCCGATTCACAATCGGGATACTCGCGGCATCTCGCGGCCAGGTCAACACAAATCGGCTGGAGAATGTAACCGGTTACTGGCGGCGGGCGGGTCGAGCCAAAGCGGGCAGGGCGCGCCACTCCGTGCAGAAGTGGTTGATTCTCATCGTGTCCGGGCAAGCGGCGGGACGGGCTCGGCGATGTGAGCCGTGGGCGGCGCGGCAGGTTTTCCCGGAACGGCGAGCAGGCTGCGCTGGGTGGGAATGTAGAGCACGCCGTTGGCCGCGGTCAGGGTGATCGGATTGGCCTTAAGGCGGGTTTTGGAAAGGACCTGCAATTGCTTGCCTGCCCTCAACACCCAAAGAGAAGCTGTTTCCGTGCCGATATACACCTTGCCGTCGGCCACGAAGGACGAAGCATACAAGGCTGCGCCGCCCAAAGGGTGAACCCAATAGCGTTCGCCGGTGCCGGCGTCAAAACAATGTAAATTGCCGGTGGTATCGGGGATGTAGAGGAGACCCTCGGCGAGCGATGGCGTGGCCAGGGTGCGCTGGACCAGTTCTGAGGCCCACACCCGGGTCCCAGTGGCGGCATCCACGCAAGAGAGGCAACCGCGTCCGTTGCCGTGGAGCGGACTCTGGCCAATGGCTACATAAACATGCCCATTGTAAAACACCGGCGTCCCAATGATCTCGCTCGGGCCGTCCGGACTGTTCTTGCTGTCCCTTGAATACGGAACCGGCTGGCCGTCGCGCAACCGAAAGCCCGGCGGATTGCAGTCATAGGACCAGGCTTTCTGGAGAAGCGCCACCCGTGAGTCCTTGGCGGGCCCCGGCGGCTCGAAGGCATAGAGGATGCCGTCACCGCCTCCGAAGAAGATCAAGGTTCGTCCATTGACCCGTCCGGGCGAGGGGGACGACCAATTGCCGTGCAGCAAGCGCCGGCCGATCTTCTCATCGTCTCTGGCCACCAACCGGCCGGTCCGTTTATCGAGGACGATCAAGGTCGGGGCATCGGGCCTGGGGACTTTATCGTGCTGGCCGTCAATGCCGTTGGAGGTGCAGGCGTAGAGGAGGTCGCCGTCGATCAGAAGCGTGCTGCCGCAAACGTCGTGTGGGACAACGTCCAGTTCGGGGATAAGGTCGTATTTCCAGATGATGTCTCCGTCGGTCGGTTCCAGTTTGGCATCCGGGACGTTGGTGATGCCCATGTAAGCGAGTTCATCCTGGAAGGGGCCGTCATTGCCGTTGGCCTGGCCTTCCCGGTCCAGGCACAGGACCTCGGCCCGGTCACTGATCACATAAACACGCTCCCCGTCCACCACCGGGCCCGAGCAGATGCCGCAACCCCATTGGTCGAAATGATAGGGCGGCTTGACTCCGGCAAAGTAGCGCGGGGTGGGCAACTGCCAGATCAATTTGCCGGTGGCCTGATCCACGCACATCAGGACCCCGCCGCCGGCGGGCTTGTAGCCTGGCCGCTGAACTCCGGCGTCATTGGCGCCAATGTAAATCCGGCCCCGATCGATGGTGGGAATGGAGTAGGTGTGCGAACCCAGCCTCAATTCCCATAAAGGCTCAATGCTCCCAGGGTCAGCCGGCAAATCCTTGGCGTTGCCGGCCATATTGGGACTGGACCTGCCGCCCCACCGAAACGAGAGATTCGCGCCTTCCTCCCCCGCGGCGCCACGGAACAGGACTGCGGACAAGGCGGCCAGGACAATCAGAAAAGCGTGTTTCACATGGCCAGGATACTCCCTGAACGAAATCAGGCAAAAGCAGATTTCAGGGGATGGCGCTGTGGATAAAAAGAGCAAGCAACGGAAGGATCAGGCATGGAATATGCTCCTCCGGGGAAGGTGATGAGGCCCTGTGAGACCTCATATTTCATAGTTCGTCAGGGGCGACTCGGTGCGGATCGGGCCGCCCTTTTTGCCGGCCAATAGGAGACTGAAGTCGGGATTCGTGCTCCGATGGCTTGCTCAGCGGCCTCCATGCTGGCGCAGCAGTTCAGCCATGTCCGCGTGGCCCTTGGCCGTTGCGCAGCCCAAAGGTGTATCGCCATGGTTGTCCCTGGCATTGACATCGGCCTTGTCGGCCAGGAGCAATTCCGCGACGTCCTTGTGGCCAAACCTCGCGGCCCGGTGCAAAGGCGTCTGGCCGTTGTCGTCCCTGGCATCGACATCGGCATGGTTGGCGAGCAGGAATTCCGCCACGTCCTTGCGGCCAAAAACCGCCGCATAGTGCAAAGGTGTCCTGGCCCTGTGGTCTTTGCTGAAAACCAGGGCGGGACGGTCTCTGAGCAGCGCCTTGACTTTTCCCAAGTCACCCCCTGCCGCCGCTTCCTGAATAGTGGCCTCGGCCTTGTTGGCCAGCAGCAATTCCATCATGTCCTTGCGGCCCCACAACAGCGCAAAGTGCAAAGGCGTCCAGCCGTCCTCGTTCTTGGCATTGATGTCGGCATGGTTGGCCAGCAGCAACTTCACCGCGCCCCTGCGGCCGGAACTCGCCGCATAGTGCAAAGGGGTCTCGCCGTATGTGTCTCGAACATTGGCGTCGGCATGGTTGGCCAGCAGCAATGCCGCCACGTCTTTCCAGCCATAAAAGGCCGCATCGTGCAAAGGCGTCGCGTCGCGGTCGTCTCTGTCCCTGCTGAAAACGAGATCGGGATTCTCTTTGAGCAGTGCCTTCACTTTTTCCAGGTTGCCATCGATGACCGCGTCATGAATCTCGCCGCAGAAGGCGAGGCTGCTCCAGCCCAGCGCGACCAGCGCGGCGGCGGCGCCACGGAGAATTGGAGAATCGCAGAGCCGATTAAGGAAAGAGTCCATATTATTCATGGATGACGCGATCTGATTTTTGGATCCATGGCCGGATCTTACGACTCCTCCAAACCGCGTCAAGGACCTCTTTCGATACAACCTCCCTTGCGTCCGAAGCGGAGAGGGGGCGCCGGCTTGAGCCTGGGCGGCCCTGGATCGGAGCCGTGCCGTTTGCCCCTCGTGCGCCTGGTTTCGTTGAGTTCTCGGTCTTTTTTTTTGCTTGAACCGGCCAGCCGTTGCCTCTACCCTTTCCCCATGGCAAAAGCATTACCCGGCCCCGCCCATCCGCGGTGCTTTGACAGACTGCATCGGGCGTGCTTAGTGGTCATGCCACACCGAGATTTCAGCCCGTTGCCGGAGAGGGCTCGACGCCAGCCTGTGCGTGAGCCGGCGTTCACGCTGATTGAGTTGCTGGTGGTCATCGCCATTATCGCGATTTTGGCGGCGATGCTGCTGCCCGCACTGGCAAGCGCCAGGGCCAAGGCCCAGCGTATCCAGTGCACGAACAACAACAAGGAACTCGCGCTGGCGACGCGGATGTACTCCAACGACAACAGAGACCTAATGGCTTGGCCCAATTGGACCGACGATCAGTCGGGCCACCTCTTGGGCTGGCTCTACACGGAGGTCAACGGAGGACCTCCGGACCTCCTGAGCAGCCCATACAGCACGAATGCTCAATTGGCCTACCAAAGCGGCGGGCTTTGGCCGTATCTCAAGACCACCGCCGTCTATCGATGTCCGACAGACAGCACCAACACAGCCCTGTGGCGCCAGCGGCCTGAGAAGATGTCCACTTACGTTGAAAACGGGGCGGTCTGCGGCTACGACGCAATCTCACCGCGCACCTATATGCAGGGCCAATTCCGGCAGGACGCTTACATGTTGTGGGAGCCGGCGGACGGGACAACCTCCTCGGGCGTCAGCTACTACAATGACGGGGCAAGCTTCCCGGACCCGGCCGTCGATGGGGGCTTGGGCCGGCGCCACGACAAACGGGGCGGGGTGGTCTTGGACTTCAGCAGCAGCGCCCAGTTTGTCAGGTTCGAGGCCTGGGCCCACGAGGCCAAAGACCCATGTGCGAACCGCCTCTGGTGCAATCCGGGCACGGCCAACGGTCATTGAACCCGGCTTCCGGTTTCTACTTGCTGCCAAGCAGTCCGTAGCGCTTCAGCATCCCGAGCCAAAGGATTACCCCGGCAAGGAAGAGCACCAGAAACAACGGAAGCACGGACCACTGGGTTTGTACGGCGAATTGCCCGGGGTGGAAGTAGGGTTTCAGACAGGCATCGCGCAGGAGGTCTCTCATGACGGACATACAGGCGATTACCACGGCCAGAATACCCGGCACCAGGAAAGCGGCCGCACGGAGATTCTCTTTCCGCAGGGCGTCGGACATGAGGAATATCCCCCCTCCGCCGCCAGCGACACCGATTAGAAGCAGAATCGTCGCCAACGGGTTGTCGCCCATGAACAACATCCGCTGGTCGCGCGGAAGGCTAACCAGGAACACGATGCCCACGACGAACTGCGCCATGGTGGCGTACATGAAGGCCTTTCCGCCGAACTGCAGGATTTGACGGGCGTACTCCCGGTCCCGTTTCCAGTTGGCCAACGCCACAAATACCAGAAAGAGCCCTCCCACCGCCACGGCGGCAGTGAAGAAATGCAGAAAACGGGGGAACAGCGCAGGCTCCGCAAGGTTGAGGTTCCAGCCCGCGGGGTCCGCGAAGTACTTCCCGGCCCAGCGCGAGGGAGTCTGGCTGAGGGTGAGATTGTTGCTAAAGACAAAGCCGACCAGGAAGATCAAGATCACGCTGAGGAGCATCACTTCGCCGGCCCTTCCGCCCGGGCGCCCGCCCCGGTACGAGGCGTAATAGAAACCGTAGTAAGCGATCGTCAGCAAGACCAGCACCAGAAACCAGGGCCAGGCCATCAGGATCGACGAGGTGTAAAAGAACTGCCCGTAGAGGACCTGCACGAACAGCAGCGGCGCGATGCCCAGGGTGATGGTGGCCGGCAAAAGAACGGGCAGCCTCTTGGCAACGTCAAGAAACAGGCGATTGCCGCCTTCGCGATTCCTGGAACGCCACTTCGACAGCAGCGCGAGGACACCTCCGCCGAGCAGGAAGTTCATGGCGACAATGTGGAGGAAGAACGTCACAAGCAGCAGCAATTTGAAGACCCAATAGGGCGCGGGCAACGGGTTCGGGTCCACGGCCGGGATCACGTTGGGGAGCATCATTTTCCATTTCCTCCTTGCGTGGCGCTGCCGGACCCCTTCGCGCTGCGCTGCGTATTGATCCACTGCGCCAGCGCCAGGCGCTGCCGCTCAGGAAGCTTGAGGTCCGGCATGAGCGGAAACAAGCTCGTCAAATCCTTCAGGGCTTTGCCGGCGGCATTTGGGTCTTGCGGCAGGTCCTTGAAGAGAGGACCGCCGGCGCTGACCCGATGGCACATGGAGCAGTTCTGCTCGAAAACCGTCCGGCCGTCGCCGGCTTCAGACGCAGCCGCGCCCGACACGGGCTGGACCGTGCTCAAGTACGCCGCCAGCGCGCCGCGCTCCGCATTGCTCCCGGCGAACGGCGGCATCACGCCGTTGTGCATGAACTCAAGGCTGCCCAGCATGACTTGAGTTTTGTTCTGATCCCACTGACGCAAGGCCAGGTAATGCTTGACCCCCCGATAGGCGTCCAGGGTGTGGCAGCTCTCGCACTCGAGACGAAATATCTCGCGGCCCACGGCGGCCGGATCGCTCTTGGCCAGGTCACGATTGCGGACCCATTTCGCGGACTGCAGAATGCCGGCGGCGTTCACTTCGTCCACGCTAAATCCGCCGTCTCCTGGAATCGTGGCGGCATACAGCGAGTTGGCGTATAAGTAGTTCGAGATCACGTAAGGCTTGCGGATGGACTCGCGGACGAACTCGAATGACCCCATCGCGCCGAGCGCGGCCAGCGCGACCAGCAGGCTGAAGGCCAGGCGCACCCGCCCCGGCCTGGCCAGCGCCAGCAGGGCCAACGCAAAGGTCACGGCAAGCAAAAGGACGGCGAACCACGCGAACTGCGTGGCGGTGGGCATCGCGCCGCGGGCGCCGGCCCACGCCTCGGCGGGAATCCAGCGGATATACCACCACCCCAGGCCCGGCAAAACCGCCAGCGAAGGCACGATCCACCAGGCGGCCCACCGCACCAGACGCGCCTTCAGGGCCGCGTCCCTCTGTAGGCTGGCGGTAATCAAAGCGTAGATGCCCGCCAGCGCCAAGGCAATGGCGAAGCGAAAGGCCAGCGACGGAAAGCAGGTGGGATTGAAAAAGCCCGTCCAGAACCGGTGGTTCTTCACCCAGCTTCCGGAGGTCAGCATGAAGGTGATGATGCCGTTGATAATCACCATGCTGGCGAAGGCGGCAATAAAATAGACCCACCCGTACCACTGGTGCAGCCGCCCGTCCAGTTTGTCCCAACCGTAGAGATAAAGCAGCGCGGCGGTGATCTCGACAAAGAAAAACACCCACTCGATGGCCCATCCCCACACGTAGGCATGGATCAGGTTGCTCGTGGCCGTGGGACCGATCAATCCAATCGTGAACCAGATGCCCACGCCGCTGATCGCGCCAAATACCACCGTCACCAGCACAAAGAACCTGGTGTGCGCCTTCAACCACTCCAGAAGCGCCAGGTCGTTCTTCCGCCGCGCCCTCCGTTCCGTCACCACCAGAAACAGCCCGCCCCCGACCGCGAAGTGAGAAACAAACACGTGAAGAATCGCCACCAAGGCCATAAGCAATCCGGCGCCAAAGGCGACCTCCCAAACGGGGTAGTTCATGCGGCTCCTCCTGTTGCCGACAGCAGGCAATTGCTTTTTGCGCGCGCGCCTGCGCTGGACGCCGCGCGCATGAGGGAGAAATGCTTTTCAGTCTCGCTCATTCTCCCCGCATGTTCCCAAACGGGGGCCGCGACGTCAAAGCGAAAAGCACAAAAAACCGAAAAAAATCATTGACCTTATGGATTAACATTGTAATATTGTGGGGATTGCAAAAGTAATCTTGAGGACCGCGCCGCGACCGTTATGAAAAAAACGCCCCGCATTTCCGAGACCGAGTGGGCCATCATGAGGATTGTCTGGGCCCAGGCCCCCTGCTTCGCCGGAGACATCATCGAAGCGCTCCAGAAGCAAGACCCCTCGTGGCACCCTCGCACCGCCAAGGCCTTTCTGAACCGCCTGGTAAAAAAGCGGGCGCTGGCATTCAGCAAAGAAGGACGCGCCTACCTCTACCGCCCGCTGGTGCAGCGCGAAGAGTGTGTTGACGCCGCCAGCGAGTCCTTTCTGGAGCGCGTCTTCGGGGGTTCTTTGCGGCCCATGCTCGCCCATTTTGTGAAACGGGACAAACTCTCTCCCGAAGAGGTCCGGGAATTGCGCCGTCTCCTCAAAAACCCTGAATAACCAAAGGCATGCACCCCCTTTTCACCCCGCTTTCCGGCCTGCTCAAAATCTCCGCGCAGGCATCCGTTCTCATCGTGCTCGTGCTTGCCGCCCAAGGGCTGTGCGGACGCTCTTTGCAACCGCGCTGGCGCTGCGCGCTCTGGGTGCTGGTGCTGCTCCGGCTGGCCTTGCCGTGGACCGTTCCGTCGCCGGCCAGCGTTTTTAATCTATTCAAGCTGCCCACGGTCTCCCGCATTGCGCCGCCCGAACCCGCCGGCTGGGCGGGCCTGGAACCGCCGGCTCCGGGCGAGACGCCGGCTGCGGCCCCCCTGCCGAACACGGAACGGCCCTGGCTCGCCTGGATATGGCTTGCGGGCGCCCTGGGAACTGCAGGCTGCGCCGGTCTGAGCCATTACCGAATCCATCGGCGGGTGGCCCGGCAACGTCCCCTGATCAGCGAGACGACGCTGGGCTTGCTCGAGGACTGCAAGGCGCTGATGGGTATCAGCGCGCCGGTAACGCTCATCGAGACGAGGGCGATCGAAAGCCCCACGCTGTTCGGTTTCGTGCGGCCTCGGCTTCTCCTGCCTGCCGGGCTGGCCTCCACGTTCACGCGGGAAGAGTTGCGGCACGTCTTTTTGCACGAACTGGCCCACATCAAACGCGGCGACGTTTTCGCCGGCTGGGTGATGCTCGGTCTGCAGATCGTCCACTGGTTCAACCCGCTGGTGTGGCTGGCTTTTAACCGCTTGCGCGCCGATCGTGAGTTGGCGTGCGACGCCCTGGCCCTGTCTCGAGCGCGTCCCGGCGAAAATGAGGCCTACGGCCTGACGATTGTAAAGCTGCTGGAACGATTTAGTCATTCCGTCTGGGCGCCCAGCCTGGCCGGAATTCTGGAAGACAAACAACAAATCAGAGAGAGGATCAATATGATCGCGAGATTCCATCACTCAAACCGCGGAAGCGCGCTGGCTGTCGCCCTGTTCGCCGGCCTGGCGCTCATCACCTTCACCGACGCGCAACAGCAGGCCATTGCCGTTGCCACTGAGCCGAGTGGCGGCGACGAATGGAACTTGCAGGAAAGACTGCAAGAAGCCCAGGCCGGCAATCAATGGGCCGCTTACGACCTCTGGGACGCCTATCACCGCGGCAAACACGGCATCCAACCGGACCCCGCTCAGGCTGAAAAATGGCTTGGCGAAGTCACCAAGGACCTGTGGGTGGTCCGCTTTGAGCCCCTCAGCGGCTTTGCGCCGGCGAGCCCAGGCGAGTTTCTGGACAGGATCAACAAGTACAGTCGCGCCCGGTCAGGTCAGTCCAAAATCGGCGCCGCCAGCTTTTTCAGGACGACAAAGCAGGGCGACAAGCTTGTCGGTTCCTTCCTGAGCAATTATCCGGACCAGCTTAAGGCCAGCCTCGCCAAGGTGCCGGGCATAAAGGTCACCTCGGCGGAAAAAATCACCGCCAGACAGTTTATCGAATACGAACAATCCCCGCAGGAATCGATATGGGACTTGAAGGCCAAGGTGAAGCAGGCGCAGGGAGGCGATCAATGGGCGATGTACGATCTGTGGGACACCTACTACCGCGGGAAGCACGGAGTGGCTCGCGATGCTGCCCAAGCCGATAAATGGCTGGGCGAACTCGTCCAAAATGTCTGGGTGGTCCGGTTCGAACCCGTCGGCGATTTTGCTCCCGCGAACCCGGGTGAGTTTTTGGGACGAATCAACGAGAATTCACCCTGTCGTTCAGGCCGGACCACCATCGGCGCCGCCAGCTTTTTCCGCACCACCAAGAAGGGCGACAAACTCGTCGGTTCTTTTCTGAGCACAACTCCCGACGTGCTCAAGGACAGCCTCGCCAACGTTCCCGGCCTGAAAGTCACCTCCTCGGAACGGGTTACCCCCAAACAATTCATCGATTACGAGCAATCCCGGCAGGAATCCCTGTAGCTGGTTGTTCGCAGGGCACGGGGTTATCGGGCGTTGGCCGTTGAGTTGTTCATGGCATCTCAGTACGAGGCGGCCCGCCAGGCTTGACTGCGGCCCCTCCGGTGGGATACTCGACGCCATGACAATAGAAGTCTTTCGCGCCAGTCGCTGGACCCGAGGCAACCGGCTGTTCCCCACACGCATCGAGGTCAGTGACAAATCGGTCACCCGGCGCAAACGCTCCTGGCTCAGCCAGGATGAAATGAGCATCAGCATCAGCAAGGTGGCCTCCGTCCATATCAAGACCGGTGTGTTTTGGTCCGATATTTTGATCGAGTCCTCAGGCGGGACCGACCCGATGACCAGCCACGGTCATCGCAAGGGCGACGCCGTGCGCATCAAGCAATTGATCGAGGAGCACCAGGTCCCCCTGGTCAAGACCGCGCCCGAGGAGAGCAGTTAGTGTGGTGTCCCCGAAAGTAACTGTTCAGGTTTCGGTGGTAGGGCGGGCAGTCCTCTGCCCGCCGCCGGCAGTGGCATCGCATCCGGTCCGCCAGGAAGCGACGGACGGCGCGCACGGAGTGACGCGCCCTACCCTGCTCCTCACACGGATCTGCGATGGCGTGTCCGCGACCCCTTCTCGAAATCCCAACCTCGCTACGGTCAGGCCATTCATCCCGGAGGGATGAGAGGGGGTAGCCGGGGGTCGAAGCCAGGCGAGACCCCCGGAACGACGGCGTGGATGGCCTGCACCCCGGAGGGGTGCCAGAGGGGCAGCCCCGTTTTCTG
>Ga0326727_10002202_pt1 | contig 68129 bp, 61 predicted proteins | sample MB2enrmetagenome_FD_207643 | JGI IMG/M metagenome (GOLD analysis project Ga0326727, IMG submission 207643) | Lab enriched peat soil microbial communities from McLean, Ithaca, NY, United States - MB29MY | ecosystem: Environmental > Terrestrial > Soil > Wetlands > Peat | place: USA: New York...
TGATAGAATACAGTTATCGAGACTTGCCCTGCCTCGAATTTGACTCGGGGTTCGAAGAGGAAGAACAGGTCGTCGAGGGAAAGGGCTTCGCCTGCGACCCAATGCGTGACGCCCGTCTGGGCTAGGAACTCGCCCGCATTGCCGGATTGCGCGTAAAAGAGAAGTCCGCCCCGGTAGATGCCATAGGATCCGCCCGTGGTCGCCCCGGCGAAGACTTCGGTCTTGACCTTATCGCTGTTGAAGAGCCAGCGCAGGTCGCTGGACCAGGTGCCTGTGCCCACGTTCAAGTCTTGATATAGATAGAGATAAGCGATAGAGGCGGAACTCAGCTTTGGCGTCGTGGCAAAGCGAAAGCCGGTTCCGTCCGCAGAGTAAATGCCATTCCACCAGACCTCGGGGTTCCCCCCAACTCCATTGGGATAGATCATAGGACCGCGCAATTCCGTGGCGAAGGGGGCGGCGCCGAAAAGCGACACGAAGTCATCACCCGAGCAGAAATTATCCATTTGCCCCACGAAGTAGGATACATCTACCGGAAGATCGAAGACCGATCGAGCGGTGACCGCCACCGTCTGAATCTGGGGTGAGATATCTATCTTGTCGAGGTAGTTCGTGCTCGAGGCCGGCTCGCTCGCCAAGGCCAGGGCATCCTCTAAGTTGTCGCTAAAACAGTTCATCCTAAGAAGACCCGCGAATTTATCCCCACCTTCGAGCGAGAGGCTCAAATTGACGAGCGAGGAAGCATCGAAGGTCCCCGAGGAGTCGTCGTAAGCCCCCCGGGTGAGGAGTTCGAGCTGGTCTACCCTGAGGTCGGCCGCGAAGAGGGTGCCTGTGCTTCCGAGGGCCAAGGCTAAGAGGAGGGGCGGAAAGGCGGCTCTGGGGATCGGCATCTATCTCTCTCCTCGATAAAGTGTAGCGCCCATGCCGAAAGAATACACGGGCTTACCTATTATCGGCTATTTTGTCCGGACGGCGAGGGCTAAGCTTCGGCCTTGACGGAACTTGCTTCTTAGATGATGCTCTAAACACGATGAGTGATTATCTCGATCCTAATAATGAAGAGCTTCTCAAGGACTTCTTCTCCGAGGCTTACGGCCAAGTAGAGTCCCTTGAGCAAAATATCCTTGCGCTTGAGCAGGATACCGGCAACCACGACGCGGTCGATGAGATATTCAGGGCTGCTCATACCCTAAAAGGCGGGGCCGGCACCGTTCAGATGAATGAGCTCACCGAGTTTACGCACCTGGTCGAGGACGTCCTCGATGGCGTGCGCTCGGGCAAGGCTGCGGTGACCGAAGCGGTGATCGACGCTCTCCTCGCATCGATCGACGTCATCAAGGCCATGCTCGATTCGCGCAGCGAGGGCAGCCCCTACGGCGGCGACACTACGGGCATCAAGGCCACGCTCGCTTCTCTCCTACCTGCTGGAGGGGCCAAGACCCCCGCTACGCCCAGCACTGCAATCCATTTGCCTGCTGCGTCGGAGCCCCAGGCCAAGCCTGTGGCTCCAGCCTTAGCTTCGACTCAATCCTCCGCCGGGCTTTCCGAGTACGATATGCTCGAGCTTCGCGAGGCCGCAGGGCCTGGCCGGCGCATATTCAAGCTCGCTTTGACCTTCAACTCCGACAACGTTATGAAGACGGTCTCGGCCATCCACGCTTTCGCCGCGCTTCGCGATCTCGGCACGATCCTCAAGACCGTTCCCGATTTCGAGAAACTCTACGAGGACGCCTTCTTCCCCGTAGTCGAGTACTTCATCGCCTCGGACAGGGATTCGGCGGAGCTCGAGCGCAAGGCTCTCATCCCCGACGTTGTAAGCGAGGTCTCGATCGAGGAAATAACGAGCGTATCCGTAACCGTTGAGCCTGCGGCCGTTCCTCCGCCTGCGCATCCCGCCGAGACTCCCGCCGCTGTAGCTCAGGCTTCCGCGGCAAAAGCTCCCGAGGCCGTGCTTTCGGCCGCACCTTCGGCAGCCGAACCCGCCGTGCCCGAGGCCGAGGCGGCCGTCTCTTCCGAAAACGGCCACCACGACGAAGCGCACAGAGTCTCGCAAGGCTCGATTCTCCGCGTCGACTCGAGACGCATCGACAACCTCCTCAACCTTGTATCCGAGACGGTCATCAATAAGGCCACCTTCAACCAGATATCCGCGCGCTTCGGAGACCTTATGGGCAGCCTTCAGGGCGCCGGGGCCAAGTTCCGCGAAGGGATGAAAGACCTCTTCGACGAGCTGCCTGACTATCTCACCTCTATTCAGGAAGGCAAGTCGGCAAAAGAGGTCAAGAAGGAGATATTCGAGAAGTATGGCTACCTTTACGAAGCCTTCGACGGCTTCGAGGCCGACCTGAAGACGGACGTGGCCAAGTTCCGTTCTACCGCCCAGAACCTCGGCCGCATAACGGGCGAGCTTCAGGAAGGCGTCATGCGCATCCGCATGGTGCCCATCAGCCAGATTTTCAGTCGTTTCCCCCGTCTCGTGCGCGACCTCACGAAAACCCTCAACAAGAAGGTCAACCTGGTCATCGAGGGCGAGGATACCGAGCTCGACAAGTCGGTCATCGAGGACCTCCTCGATCCTCTCATGCACTCCGTGCGCAACGCCCTCGATCACGGCGTCGAGACTCCCGAGGAGCGCGTCGCCGCGGGCAAGAGCGAGGAGGGCACGGTCCTCCTCAAGGCCTCCAACGAAGGCAACATGATCGTCATAGAGATCGCCGACGACGGCAAAGGCATCGACGTCGACGCCGTGCGCGCCAAGGCGATCGAGAAGGGCCTCATCCACCCGAGCAAGATGCTCACCGATATCGAGGCCTTCAACCTTATCTTCGATCCGGGCTTCTCCACTGCCAAGAAGGTCACGAACATCTCCGGCCGCGGCGTGGGTCTCGATGTGGTCAAGCGCCAGGTCGAGAAGCTCAACGGTTCGGTCACCGTCTCCAGCGTGCGCGGCAAGGGCACGCGCTTCACGATCAAACTGCCCCTCACCCTCGCCATCATCCAGGGCCTCCTTGTGCGCGTGGGCAAGGAGGTCTACTCGATCCCGATCACCAGCGTCATCGAGAGCCACCGCATCAAGCCCTCCGACGTGAAGATGATCGACAACTACGAAGTATTCAACATCCGGAACGATGTCGTCGCCCTCCTCAGGCTCAACCGCCTCTTCAGGATACCCACGAATGAGCAGCGCGATTACCATTTCGTCGTCATCGTGGGCACCGCGGACAAGCGCGTGGGGCTCATGGTTGACTCGCTCATAGGCGAGGAGGACGTGGTCATCAAGCCCCTGCGCGACCAGTTCACCCAATCGCCCGGCATCGCGGGTGCCTCCATACTGGGCGACGGCTCGGTGTGCCTCATCATAGACGTGAGCCAGCTCCTCGAGCTGGGCCTCAAGCAAGAGCTCGAAGAGCGGCGCCGCCTCGAGGCGACGATCCGCTAAAGCGGCCAGGAGCAAGGTATGACGTCGCAAACGCTAGAGCGAGACAAAAGGGCCGAAGCCGCCGAGTCGGTGAGGCTGGCCGAATCCGAGAGACGCGCCGAATCCGAGAGGCGCGCCGAAAAGATCGACTTCAAGATGGTTACCTTCGCCCTCGCGGGCAAGGAATATGGCGTCGATATCATGAACGTGAAGGAGATCGCGAAGGCCGGCCGCTTCACCTACGTGCCGAACGCCTCGCCCTTCGTGCGCGGCGTCTACAACCTCCGCGGCGACATTATCTCGGTGATCGACCTGCGCATCTTCTTCCACCTTCCCGCCGAGCGCAAGGAGGAGGAAGCCCTCGAGAGCCTCATCATACTCAAGATCGAGGAACACGTATTCGGCGTTATCGTCGACGAGATCGACAAGGTCGTAGGCATCTCCTCGAGCTCGATCCAGCCGCCCCACCCGATCTTCGGAGATATCAACGTAAAGTACATCAAGGGCATCGTCGAGAACTCGGGCAAGCTCTACATCATCCTCGACGTCGAGAAGATATTCGCCCTCGATCGCGTCAAGGAGAAGGCGACGATCTCGGCCGCCGAAGGCCCGTCGCCGGCTCTCGCCAGCGAGGAGGCTGCGCCGATCGAGGAGGCCCCGGCGGCTGCGGGTTCCGGCGGAGGCGACGTCGCCGCCTCCTTCGTCAAAGAAACCCTCGCGGCATTCCGGGGCTTTCACGTCACCGGCATAAACGATGCCTGGTTTGGCGAGCGCTTCGCCCAGTGGAAGGCCTCGCACAAGGACACGGACCTCCAGCTTAGAGAGGCTTCCGAGGCCGACCAGTTCCTCGAGAACTTCTGGTCGCCCGGGACCGGAGCGCTCTGGGAGGACGACTATGCGGCCGAGGTGCAGAAGGTATTGCCTTCGATAGACGCAAAGTCCATCAACGTATGGAACCCAGGCTGCGGGAAGGGCTACGAGACCTGGGCCCTCGCTTGCGTCATGCGTAACCGTTACCCCGAGGCCCGCATCAAGATCTGGGCCAACGATTCGGATCTGCTTGCCATATCCATGGCGCCCAATATGGTTTTCCCCGAGAACATCCCGGATTTCTACCAGGGCTTCATGGCCAAGGGCCGCAATGGCCTCGTCTTCGCGCAGGCTATCCGCGACTCGATTTTCTTCGAGTTTCACGATGTGATGAATGCCAGCACCCTGCCGCCCCTCGACCTCGTGCTCTGCCGCGATATGCTTTCGTTCCTCACTCCGATTGACCAAAAGAGGCTTTTAGGCGACTTTTATGACAGACTCAAGCCGAGCGGCCTCGTGATCTGCGGAACGAACGAGCGCTTCGGCGAAGGTTGGACGGCCGCAGGGTCGGGGGCCGTTTCGGCCTTCCGCAGGGACTAGATCGAAATAGCGAGGAGAGCGATATGAGAGTCGAGTACATCAATCCCTTCGTCGAAGCGGCATTCAACGTCCTGCGCGAGGTTCTTCATGCGGACGTCCGCCGCGGCGAACTGTACCTCAAGTCCACCTCGATGCCCGTTATGGGCGTCGCCGCCATCGTCGGCCTGGCGGGCGATGTCGAAGGTCGCGTCCTCTTTGATATGGATAAGGAAGCCGCCCTTAAGATCGCCTCCGCCATGAATCAGGAAGAGCTCAAGGACTTCGACGACCTCGTCAAAGCGACGATCACCGAGCTCGCCAACATGATCACGGCTCAAGCGGTCACCAAACTCCACGACCTCGGATTCCGCTTCGACCTTACCCCACCTGCGATCTTTACCGGCGACAACATGGAGGTCTCCAATTCCGACGTCGAGGCCCTCATCGTCCCCATGGAGACGCCTCAGGGCAAAATCGAGATCAATGTCGCCGTTCGGGAGCGAGCTTGACATCGGGCCTCAAGATTGATATAAACGTTCCTGCGCTCGATTGTATCGGACGCAAGGTATTGGGCGGTTAGCTCAGTTGGCTAGAGCATCAGTATGACACGCTGAGGGTCACAAGTTCGACTCTTGTATCGCCCAAACAAAGAACCCCATCTTCGGATGGGGTTCTTTGTTTGGGCGGACTTCGTATCGCCCACAATGACTTACGTGATACGCTAAACCCCAGAAAGGCCCTGTGACTTGCAGAGGAAAACATCGAGCACCTGCGGCGCCCTATGATATAGGGAAGAAACTTGCCGACATGCCATCACCGTCAAAAATCTTTTTTATCATCGTCAAATAAGATATTTATCATCGATAAAAATCTTATTTGACGATGATAAATATCTTTCCCATCATCGATAAAAATCTATTTTGACGACGTCTAATTTCTTTAGAATGGAGATTTCACCTTTGGGGATGCGTTTATTCAAAACTATTCTGTTGAAAACAGTTATATTTAAGGTAGCCTTGGAGGTATTACTATGAACGAAAACGGAAACAGGAATGCGCATACGAACACGATGATTTCTAGGCTTCAGCGGGAACTCGAAGAAACCAAGGATGCTAAACGCAAGCAGGAAATCGAGAAGGAGATAACCAACCTTCGAGCCGGATTCGCGAAGTAAAGAGCGTTTGGTTATTTCGTCTTAAAGCAATCGATCGCCTCGTGCATGCCGCCGATCGTCTCCATGGTGTCCGAGGCCATCTCGGAGACTTTCTTGGCGCCTGCCGCGATTCCGTTCGCGCCGACGGACATTTCTTCCATGTTGGCCTTGATGTCTGCGGTCGCGGCCCGTAGTCGCTCGATCTCGTCGAGCACTGTCTTGTTGCCGGCGCTCATTTCGCTCGATCCGGTCTTGACCTGTGAAGTTATGTCGTTCATCGCCTTGAGGGCCTCGAGGACTTGGGCCGAACCTTCCTTCTGCTCGATCATGGCCTGATGCACTTCGCGCACGAGGGCGTCCGTCTCGCCGATGCGCTCCGCGACCCTGCCGAAAGACGCTTCCGAATTTTTCGACGAGGCGACGACTTCAGTGATGGACTTCTGCACCTGCGCGAGCTCGGTTCGGATCGTTTTAGACTGGCCGGCGGAGGTCTCGGCAAGCCTGCGGATCTCGTCCGCGACTACCGAGAAGCCCCGGCCCGCTTCGCCCGCGTGAGCGGCCTCGATCGCGGCGTTCATAGCGAGGAGGTTGGTCTGCGAGGCGATCGTGGATATTACTTTGTTCGCCTCGAGGAGGGACTGAGAGCGCTCGGCGATCTGCTCGATCTGGATTCTGGAAGTGGCCTGCGTGGCCTTGCCTTCCTCGGCCGAGCTGAGGAGTATGCCGAACTGCTCGGTCATTTTCTCTATAGAACTCGTGACCGCTCCGATGTTCCCGATCATCTCCTCGATCGAGGCCGAGGCCTCGGTGACGCTCGCGGACTGATCCTCGATGAGCGCTTCGAGCGACTCGATGTTTTTCGCTATTTCCTCGACCGCGCTCGATGACTCCGCCACGCTCGCCGATTGTGCCTGCGTCTTCTCGCTGACGGACCGCACGCTCCCGGATATCTGCGAGACGGCTCCGGCGGTCCCATCGGCGTTCTTCTCGAGCTCCTCGCCCAGGCCGTTCAGCTTCTTCTGCGCTTCTTTTAGACCGCCTATGCTCTGGGCGAGGCTGTCGCAGAAGTAGTTCACCATACCCGCTATGGAGCCGAGCTCGTCTATCGAGGATATCGAGATGCGCTTGGTCAGGTCTTTCTCCGCCGAAGAGAGGTGGTCGAGCTGGGTGATGACTGATTTGTAGATGAGGGCGGTGGTCGATGTCCACATCGCTACGAGCCACGCCATGATCGCGAGAAATATGACTGAGGTTATCGCGGCGGCGAGGTATGCCCTGGAAGAGAGCGCGGGGTCGCCTTTGAGGCAATCAGTCGTGAGGAAGGCGGACTCCGTTGCTGCGTACATAAAGGACATGAGAGTCATGAAGATCGGGATGATAATGTTTTTGCTCTGCTGGCGCCGCACTCTAAGGTCATGTGGATATCGAATGAGAGTTTCGGCGAGAAGGATCCTAACTCCTAGTCGGTCTGACAGTACGTAGATGATAGCTCCGGCGAGCAAGGCGGCGGACATAATATAAAAGAAAAGCAAAAGGCTGTTGATCGGCCTGAGCCCGAGGTTGGGGGCGACAAACATAAACACAGCGTCGAAGCAGATGGCGATAGGCACGAAAACAACCATTGAGCGGAGCGGGGCAGCGCCGACTTTTTCAAGGCCGAGCTTGAGCTCCCCTTGCTTCCCCTGGAAACCGATGAAAGCGACCTCGTAGGACTTACCGATCCTAAAGCTGAGGACTAAGCTCAAGAGCAGCATCGCCGCCCCGAAGCATGCGACGAAGGGGAGTTGCTTGCTAAAGGACGATCCATCTACGCCGAAGTAGATTAAAATGATAGAAGTCAACACGATGTAAAAAACGTTTACCGATGCGACTATGACCTGATACCGTCTTACGTTGTTCTTCATTTTTCAACTCCGAATCTTTATCATTAAAAACGTTTATGCTGCCGCTTCGTCGCAGACTCTTTTTATCATATACCGAGCTAGTTGAATATACCAATGAAATGCGCACGCCTAAAGGAGCACGAGCCCCGATTCCCTCAGTATGTCGATCGCCTCGCCCAGGTTTTCGATAGCTGCTTTCAAAGCTCCTATCGCGCCTTGGCCAGTTGTAGTACCGAGCTTTATGAGGGCTTCGCGGGCCAGCTCCGCCTGCGCGCGGGGCAACCTGAGTTCCCGAGCCTCGCCGCGGTAGGCCCAGGCGAGGCGGCATAGGCCGCCCTCCTCCTCTCGCAGCAAGGGCATGCCCGCGATCCATGCCGCACGGCCCGAGAGGTTTTCCTTCTCTTCGCTTAGACTAACCTCGGCGAGCTCGATGAGCTTTTCGATTCGCCGAGGCTTAGGGCTATCGAGGCCCTTCCCCGCCATCCAGGCTTCGAGGCTGGAAGCCAAGGGGCCGTCGAATTCGTCGTACGCTTCCTCGCCTTTGAAACGCAGATCATTGTTTGCGAAGTCCCACTGCCTATCTGTCGGTTCGAGAGCGGGTCTCCTGCCCGCGAGATACTCCGCGCGCATGCGCGAGTGGCGGGTGAGGACGAAGCGATGCCAGAAGGCCGAATCGATGAGGCCCGTGGCGAAGAGTTGGCGGCAGACTTCGGCGGAGTCGACGATGTCCTGCCTGTCTTGGCCTGGGAAACCATAGATGAGGTAGGCGTGGACGAGAAGCCCCGCGCTCTTCATGGCGACGAGGGTGCGTACGAGGCCCGCGAGGTCGAAGCCCTTGTCGGTCATCGCGAGGCCCGCCTCGGTCGCGATCTCGATCCCGCCGGAAACCGCGACGAGGCCCGAGGCCGCGAGGTACTCGCAGCGATCGGCGGTCCAGCTTCCGTCGAAGCGCACGTTGCCCCAGTAATGGTAGGCTCGTGCTCCCGAGCGGGCTCGCTCTCGGTTGGCCTGCGCGAAGGCGAGAAGGGCGGCCATAGGCATCGCCTCGTCTACGAAGTGCAGGCCGTAGAGCCCCGTTCGGCTCGAGGCCGCGTCCACCGCGGCGAGCAGGCTCTCGAGCTTCACGGGGGCGAAGCGGCCGACATACTCGAGTTCGGTGTCGCAGAACTCGCAGCGATGCCAGTAGCAGCCCTGCGCGAGGCGGTACTTGAGCCACGGTGAGTCTGACCAGAGCCTGTGCATGGGGTTGTCCGAGTCGACTACCTGCAGGTAGGCGCCGAAATCCGCGTCGGCGTAGTCGGGCTCGATGGAGGCTATCGCCTCGTCTTCGAGTTCTCGCATCGCGTCGTTTTCCGCCGAAATGCCCGAGACTACGGCGCCGTCGGCGTTTCGATACATAGTTTTGTAAAGCGGCTCGGGGGGTACGCCCTTTCCAACGTCGAGTATCGCTGCCAAGGAGCCGAAGCCTGAGTCGAAGGATAGATAGTCGCAGAAGTCGAAGATTCCGCCGTCTCGCAAGTCCCGCAATTCGGTCGAGACGTAGCCTCCGCCGAAGACGATGCGGGGCGCGCCTCCAGGCGCGCGCCCGAAAAACTCTCGGCAAGATCGCGCGCAAGCCAAGGCGCCGAGGAGACAGCCGGGGAAGGGAACGGAAATGAGGAGGTGATCGAAGGGGCCGCGTTCCCATTCCGCCGCGAGCAGAGGAGCATAGGCGCTCTCGAGGAGGGGTGACTCCCCGAGAGCGGCCCGCACCGAGGCGAAGAAAGAGGCGCTCGACGCGATGCGCTCGCCGTAACGCACGGTGGCGAAGTTCGGGTCGAGCGCATAGGAGACGAGATCGCCCATATCCTCGAGGACGGCGGTGGCGAGCCCGCGCGCGTCGTCCGGCCCGACTACGCCGCCGCGGGCCTCGAGGTACGCCTCGGCCCTCATGCCGACGGGCATCTCGGCCGATCGCGAGAGACGATGGGCGAAGGCGGGGTCCTTGCCCGAGAGGAAGGCGACTATGGGATCGACCCATTCGAGGTAGAGCTCCTCGTAGGAGAGGTAGCGCTCGAGCTGGGAGACCGTCGCCTCGTCGCTCGCCGCATCGTTCGTCGCGGCGAGCTTCTTCCTGGCCGCCTCGAAGGCGCTCTTCATCCCTTCGTGCGAGAAGACCGCCCGATACAAAGCGATAGAATGGTCGACCGCGCGAACCTCGACTCCACGAGAGCGGAGGAAGGCCGCGAGGTAATGGATGGCTGGATAAGGCGCGTTGAGCTGGGTAAAGGGCGGCTGGACAAGGAGGGCCTTCATGCCTCCAGTATAGCTCAGGCTTTAGTTGATCGTCAGCGAGGCGGAACCTCTGGCCTTATGCCTAGATCAAATAGGGGAGATTGCCCGGAGCTTGATGAAGCCGGGCCGGAGGCGCTTTAATTGTGGCATGATAACGACGGTTTACGTGATCGACGGAATGGGCGGCGGCATCGGCGCGCAGATCGTCCAGAGGATCCGCAAGGATATCAAGGTCGAGTGCGCACTCGCCGCACTGGCCACGAACGCGGTGGCCGCACAGCGCATGGTCGATGCGGGCGCCCAGCGCGGCGCCTCGGGGGAGAACGCCTTCCGCATCTGCCTCGCCGATGCCGATTACGTGCTCGGCCCCCTCGGTATAGTCCTGCCCAACTCGATGATGGGCGAGCTCTCTCCGGCCATGGCCGAAGCGGTCTTCGCCTCCCGCGCCAAGAAGATACTCCTGCCTCTCGCGCAGTCGCACCTGTCCATAGTCGGCCTCGCGGACCGGAACGTCGGCGAGCTCATCGGCGAGGCCGTCGAGCTCCTCGCGGCGGCGCTCGAAGCATAAGGAGAACTCGATGACGATAGACGAAAAGCGCGAGAAACTGGGCGAGCTCCTCCGAGGCTACGGGAAGGCCGCAGTGGCCTTCTCGGGCGGCGTGGACAGCTCCTATCTTTGCTCGGCCGCGGTCGGGGAACTCGGCGATAATGCGATCGCGATAACGATCGTGTCGCCCATGCTGCCCAAGAGCGAGCTCGACGACGCGCGGAAAGTGGCCGAGCTCGTCGGCATCCGCCACCTTCTCGTCGAATCGCCCGACATCGAGGAAGAGGTAGCGGTCAACCCGAAGGACCGCTGCTATTTTTGCAAGAAGCGCGAGTTCGGCAGTATTTCGGCCGCGGCGCATAAGCTCGGCATCGGTGTAGTCCTCGACGGCACGAACACGGACGACGAGGGCGACTATCGACCCGGCATGCGCGCCATAGCCGAGCTTGGCGTTGCGAGCCCCCTGCGCGAGGCGGGGCTCTCGAAGGAAGATATAAGGGAACTCTCGCGCAGAAGGGGTCTGCCCACCGCCGAAAAGCCTGCCTTCGCCTGCCTCGCCTCGCGCATCCCCTACGGCGAGCGCATCGACTCCGAGAAGCTCGGGCGAGTGGAGAAGGCCGAGGACTACCTGCGAGGCCTCGGCCTTAGGCAATTCCGCGTCCGCAGCCACGGGGACCTTGCCCGCATCGAGGTGTCTCCCGAGGAGCGCTCGAAGCTCTTTTCGGAAGAGAAGCTCGATGCGATCGCCGATGCCTTCTCCTCCTTCGGATTCATGTATTCGTCGCTCGATCTCGCCGGCTATAAACGCGGCAGCCTGAACAAGGCCATAGGCGAGGGGAGGCCCTAGATGGCGAAGCTCGAGAAGGTACTGTACTTCGACTGTTTCTCGGGCATATCGGGCGATATGACGATGGCCGCGTTAGTCGATCTTGGCGTGAGCGAGGAGCGCCTCCGCGCCGAGCTCGGCAAGCTTGGCCTCCCCGGCTGGCAATTACGCCTGACGCGCGACGCGCGGCACGGCATCGGCGGCACGAGGGCTGACGTTGACATCACGCCTACGCCGGTCAAGAGCGGCGGTCTCCTGGCGCCCGCCGCCGCCCCGGGGCACGACCATCGAGCCTGGCGCGATATCCGCGCCCTTATCGAGGGAAGCGGCCTCGAGCCGGGCGTCAAGTCGCGGGCCCTCGATATTTTCGGCAAGCTCGCCAAGGCCGAGGCCAAGGTGCATGGGACAAGCGTCGAGGAGGTGGCTTTCCACGAAGTGGGCGCGGTCGATTCGATCGTGGACATCGTCGCGGCCGCAATCTGTCTCGAGGCCCTCGCGCCGGACCGCGTCCTCTGCTCGAGCGTAGAGCTTGGAGGCGGTTTCGTGAAATGCCAGCACGGTCTTATCCCCGTGCCGGCCCCCGCCGTCGTCGAGCTCCTGGCCGGCGTTCCCGTGAAGAGCGGCGCTGTCCAGAAGGAGACGACTACCCCGACCGGAGCGGCCATACTCGCCGCGAGCGTCGACGAGTTTACGGATGATAAACGCTTTCGCATAACGCGCACCGCCTATGGCATCGGGCATCGCGACGACGAGATCCCGAATGTGCTCAGGGTATTCCTGGCCGAGCGCGACGCCGCGGATGACGAAGGCTCCCTTCGCAGTAGCGAAGGGGTTCTCCTCGAATGCAACATCGACGACATGAGCCCCGAGTCCCATGGCTTTCTCATGGAGAGGCTTTTCGCCGCCGGGGCTGATGACGTCTGGATCACGCCCATCGTGATGAAGAAGAACCGCTCGGCGATATCACTCTCCGCGATGTGCGCTCCCGGCAAGGAGGAGGCCCTCGCCGAGGCGATCCTGCGCGAGAGCACGAGTATGGGCCTCAGACGTTCGCGCTACCGAAAGACGGCCCTTGATCGCAAGACGACTACGGTCGCCACGAGCCTCGGCGAGGTGCGGGTGAAGAGCGCCTACCTTCGCGACGAAAAGCTGAAGTCCAAGCCCGAGTACGAGGACCTGCGCGCCATCGCGGCCGAGAAGGGCATGAGCATCGCGGCCGTCCTCGAGGCGATACGGAAGGATCTGCCATGACGAGCGATCACATAGCATCAATCCTTGAGAGCTACAAATCAGGGAGGCTCGGTCTCGACGCCGCCCTTGATGCTTTTAAAGGCTTCCCCACCGCGGACCTCGGCTATGCCAAGCTCGACACGCAGCGCGAGCTGCGCGTGGGCTTCCCCGAGGTCGTCTACTGCGCGGGCAAGACGCCCGGGCAAGTCCGCAGCATAGTAAGTGCCCTCCTCGAGCGCGATTGCCGCGTGCTCGCGACCCGCGCCTCCGAGGAGCACTTCGCCGCCCTCGCCGAACTGGGTGCCCAGCTCGTCCTCGATCGCGTATCGCGCACAGCCCACAGCCCGACCGCGCCCGAGGCGTCACGGCAGAAGACGGCTCTCGTTGCGGTGGTCTGCGCCGGCACCTCCGACCTGCCGGTCGCCGAGGAAGCCGCCGTCACCGCGGAGACTTGCGGAGTTCGTGTGCTGCGCGTGGTAGACGTTGGCGTGGCCGGCCTTCACCGTCTACTCGAGCGGATGGACGATGTACGGAAGGCCGACGTGGTCGTTGCGGTCGCGGGGATGGAAGGCGCTCTGGCGAGCGTCGTGTCCGGTCTCGTCGCCGCTCCCGTCATCGCGGTGCCCACGAGCGTGGGCTACGGCGCGAGCTTCGGAGGTCTCGCTGCCCTCCTCGCCATGCTCAACAGCTGCGCCTCGGGCGTGTCGGTAGTCAACATCGACAATGGTTTCGGCGCCGGTTATCAGGCATCGCTAATCGCTGCTAAGATAAGGGGCCGCGATTAGCGATCAAATACTACGCAAAGGATAAAGATTAGGCGAATTTATCTATAAAAAGATGTTAGAAGTCCTTTTAATAATATCTTCTCTTGACAAATCTATTAAAAGAAACAACCATTGCCTAATTTTTGAATATGAGGATGAAATGCGGAAGATGCGACGTGCGTTAGCCTTTTTCCTTTTTGTTTCGGCGTTATTCTTCTCATGCGAAAGCATGGAAATCAGAACTGCCGAAGCAAATGAGAAGAGCGGTTCATATGATCAATCGGCAATCATATATTTTGACAGAATAGGAAAAGATGGGTCTATCAAAGACCATAAGATGTTTATTAAGGATTGCCAATTATATATTGGACAGATCGATAAACAAATCGACGTTACGAATAAAATTACCGCTGACGATAAAGCAAATGCGACAGTTCTGGATAGAAAGATTAAAGAATTAGACGATAAAAGCGCATCGCTTTCCAATTTCCTGTCAATGGTGACTTCCTCGCAGTCTTTCCCGGTCAATGGAGGAAGTGACTCGGAAAAGGCTACCGTTGCCAGCGAATACCAACAATTAGGAAATAAGCTAAACAGAAGGATATCAAGAATTGCCAATTATCGTAAAAAAATAAGCGATGATTATGGCAGCATTGTAGAGATCGTTAAAGGAAAAATCGCGGATATTGTCGATCTGGGCCGTAAAGAAGACTATAAGGCAATAGGCCCTATGATTGAGGATCTAAAAAAGTACAACGTTATGGATAAGGAAATTGATGGCCTTACGAAGGCGTTCGACTACGCCGGCAAAGGGAAGGACTTTTTGAGGCACAACCAGCCGGACGACGCGCTCGCTGCGTATCGTTCGGCGGATAAATCTTACCATACTAGTTATTTCTTTGAAGCCGCCAATAGCATTGCTTTGGACTTGGCGTCTACTAATTATAAGGAAGGCACCGATACTCTCAATGGTCAGGCGAGCGACCTGGCTTCTTTGATTAAAGCACTTGGATATTTCAAAGCGGCACAATTCTATAAGAGCAATTTCAGGGATACGCAGAATGAAATAGATACTTCAATTTCTAAGATAGTTGGTTCATACATTGTCAACGCAAAAAAGTACGAGGCTATCGCCCAGTGGGGGTGCGCCGCTCTAGAGCGCAATCAGGCGCTCCTTTACGATCAGACTCGCGAGGATGCACAAATAGACAATGATTTGGAAAAGCTTCGGAAGAGCAAGACGCTAAAGCTCGCCATCATCCCGAGCTCGGAGAGCGCGCCCGACGCTTCTACCCCGGACTTCGTGTCGTTTCTGATAAGGGGTATTTCCTCGGATGCCTTGTTCTCGGACGGTTACTGGCAGTTAGCGAAAATCACTGCAAATGAAAAGCTGTTAGCCGACCTCAAAAAGGACGATGGCGATTTATCTGCGTTGGCGCCGGCGGAACGGGACCAAATAGATTTGGCTGTTTCTGTCTCGATGTCATCTTTTGTAACGGATGGCCCTAATAAAAACGAAAACGAGATGACGAAGCCGGTGATCGTGCAGTATCACACGGTTAGTAATCCGGACCATGAGGCTTGGAGGGGGCAGCTGGATGCGGCTAATGAGGAATTGCGTAACGCTCAGTTCAGGCAAGCGATGGAGACGGACGCTAATGCTCGGAATATCGATGGAATAACGATCATTGGGGATCAAACTGTAGTTACCGTGTTGACGCTCAAAGAACCTCCCGCGCAGATTCAAGTCCCGGATTACGCCGACGCATTGTGGCGGGAGATAGATTGGGACGAGACCGCAAGTGTTGACGGACAGATCCTTTTTTCCCCTTCGATCACAAAAGGCACATTGATTCAGGTTTCAAAGCCGTTCAATATGAGCGATACGGAAAAATGTATAGAAATACATGGGCAGAAGTACGCAGATAAGGCCGGGATTGTTGATACGGCTAAGAACTTACCATTATTATCTCAGGTTAAACAGAAGGTTTATGACGGTGCACTGCAAAAAGCGGAGAAGGAAGTCCTGGCCGCGCTTCATGAGTACGGGGAAAAAATATGTGCAGAGAGGCTTAATGAAGCGATAGAAAAAAAATCCGATGATGCTGTCGACTATCTTCTGTATATTCAAACGATGTATCCGCAATTGATTGAAAAGGAAGAAATGCAGGAAAGGCTCGATTCTATACATCCTGGCTATAAACTTATAAACCTTCACTGACCGAGATTGTTGTATTGCAGACAAATATGAACCAAGTCGAGATATTAAGGATTTTCTTCGGGGCGACGGCAGGCTTGATTCTAGTCACAATCGTCTTCTTGTGGCGCAATAAAGCGAGCCGCTCGACGTATCTCCTTGAATTCCTAATCTGCACCTTCTGGCTGCTCGTCTTTAGTTGCTGCGAGCTGGCGAGTCTGAGAGAGCCAGAAATACTGTTTTTTTCCCACCTAAGCTACATAGCCATAGCGTTTTTACCGGTTTTTTGGTTTCTGTTCTCCCTACAATATGCCTTTGGGCGCCCAAAGGGGCTGGGTTGGCTCGTAGCGTGTTTGTCTCTCTTCCCCATCAGCACTTCTGTCCTGGCCTTTCTCGATGCAAGGCTTCACCTAATCTGGGGCAGCAATAAAATCGAGCAGTTTGGGAATGCTCGGATCAATGTCGTGCTAGCGTATGGGCCATGGTTCTGGCTCCATGTCGTCTATTCCTATTTTCTTTTTGCCCTTGGCGCCTTCTTTATCCTCAGAGAGACGATCTGGCATTTTTCGCTTTATCGACGCCAGGCAATCCTCGTTTTGAGCGGGATTGGGCTGCCGATTGCGCTCAATATTGCCTATGTTTTTCGCCTTGTCCCCAGCCAGGCAAGGGATTACTCGCCGATCTCTTTCGCTTTGACGGGGATTAGCTTCGTTATTGCTATCTCGAGGTATGGGCTCCTCGAGGTCCGCCCGCCTCCGTCCGAACACCTCGGCGATTATTTAGATGTTGGTATTCTTGTCGTCGATTGCAAGGAGAGAGTGCTTTATTGCAATAGTTCCGCCGCAAGTACGCTTCGCCGCGGTTGCGACGAACTCGTTGGCCTGTACCTGCGTGAACTGCTCCCCTCTTTGCCCCTGTCCATCGCAGCCCTAGCTTCGCGGAGACCCGAATCGTCTACAGTCTCCTGGCTCAGTGGCAGTGTTCCCATTGAGCTTTCGGCAAAAATTATCGAGGAAGATTCTATAAAACCGGGCGATCGCTATCTTGTAGCAATAAAGGCCGCTGCCAGCAAGCATCGCGCGCCACGAAACGACTCTTCATGCCTATCTAGTCGGGAATTACAGATCGCGCGTCTTTTGCTGGAAGGCATGTCCCAGAAGGCGATTGCCGAGAAGCTCTTTGTCTCAGAGAACACGGTTAAAACCCACATCAGGCATATCTACCGCAAGGCTGGAATTTCTACGAGGCGAGAACTAGGCGAGTTCATGGCTCGGATGAGCGTAGAGAGCCGCCAGGTTCGCTGAAGGATCGAGTCAAACCGACTGTCGGGGGCGCGGGCAGTCGTTTAATTGAGTTTTGGCCTTGAAAATCACCCAAAAATCACCCTCTCATTCTTTCAATATCTGCTTTATGCTCCGTTTGTTTGGCTGAGAATCTTTGATGGACGCGGTATATATTCATATTTATGGAGGTTCTTGTATGAAACTGAGAACAGTTATTCTTATTTCGACGGTTTCTGCCATCGGACTGATGTCAATTGGCTGTGCCTCTTCGCCAAAGAGCGCCGGGAATGAAGTGAAGCCGATTTGGACGAGTCGCGCGACGGTTCCTGATTGGAGATATGGGCCTGAGAAGGATTACGAGTATGTAGGCGTAAGCCAGAAAGAGGCCACCGAGCAGTCCGCTCGCTCGGATGCCGAGGAAAATGCGCGTAAGCGCTTGCTCGATTACTATGGCGGCGAGATGGAAAATACATTTAAACAAGAAAAGGCGCTCGTCGGCCTCGAATCCGAAATCGGAGATGCTCAGAAAGTTAGGCAGGATGTCACCCAGCAGTTCGAGCTTCGTGTGATTTCCCAGTTGAAAATCGTCGATACCTACCTTGAAAAATACCGCGACGAAAACGGTGAAATTTATATTGTCGCTGCCGTTCGCTCGAAGATCGATCCTTCGATAGTTAAACAGGCGATAAGCGATTTCGGGAAGGAAAAGAGCGCCGATTTGGCCGAAAAGGCCAAAGCGGAGCAGAATGCTGAGAAGAAGAGCCAGCTCGAAAAGGCTTCTGAGTTCTTTGGCTCGAGCTTATCTTCGTCCCTCGAAAAATAGAGAAATCGGCAGGGCGCATAGAAATAGAATTGACTGTATTCTCTATGCGCCTCAAGGGAAAACCTATGCGGATTATTCGTTGCTGCAGCGGCTTTATCGTTGGGATTTGCGCGCTTATGGTCTTTTCCATGAGTTCGTGTGAATCTCTTCCGGGGAGTGATATTGGCGAGGGCGAAGATAAGCTCCTTGCCGCGTCGTCCAAGGGCGGGCGTCCTATCTGGATAGACAATGAAACCGCAACCGATGGCACGTCGCTTTATTTCGTCGGCGTAGCTGACAAGTCGGCGTCGGAATCGGATGCGCGCTCGACCGCAGACCAAAACGCGAGGGATCAGCTATTAAAGTACTATGGCCAGCAGCTGCAGATCGCTGAACGCAAGGTTCTCGAAAGCTATGGACTCAGCAGTGAAGTTCAGGATCCTGCCGAGTATTTTAAATCTGATACGCAAGCGATGTCCAAGGGCTTTGTGAGCTTACTGAAGCCGGAATTGTATTATATCGAAAAATACCGCTCCGGCGTCGACGGGGCGGTCTATTACCTGTGCTGGGTACGTTGCATTATCAAGAAAAGCGATGCCGAGATCGCTCAGAAGCGTGTAGCCGATGAGTTAAGCTCTGAGATAGAAAGCCAGAATGCAAAACTCAAAGAGGCGGCTTCGAAAGAAAACGCGGAAGACGCCGCGAAGGCAATTTACGACAGCATGCTTGCGCAGAATCCGTGGCTGAAGAAGGCGAGAAGGCCCGTTTCGTATACCGACTGGGCGGCCGATGAGACTATCTCCTTGGTAGCCTCGAAGCAGCTTGGCGGGGGCGTTCTCGCATCTATAGAGCGGTATCTGGAACATAGATGGATCCATGATGCCATTCTTGATATAGAGCGAGACAATTCCTATGTGATGATTATCTATCCGGGCATCCGCTATAGGACGGAAATAGACGATATCTTGAGCAAGCTCGGCTGTGAATTTTCCTGGAACCAAAACACGATTCGGATTAGCGCGATGTCGGCGCCCGACGCCGGAGAATCGGGCAGGGATGCAAGGCAAATATTGATTTGCGGGAATAATACCATCCATGGCTCTCAATACGATGCGGTAACAAGCGATGTGGCGAGTCTTATTACCGAAAATACTAAGGCTACCGTGCCTGTCGAGATTGAGGATAATTTCGCGATCGAGAAGATCGATTTGAAGGCCGTCCTTCAGATCAAGAAGAACAATCCGGTGCCTCGTTATGTCCTCTATGTAGATCTTTCAAAATCCGAAGTCGATGAACAAAAATTGAATTCCGGTAACTGGTATTATTGCGCCCCCGTAGTATCGTTGAGCCTTTTTGACCTCGATACAGAGCGAAAAGTATACGCTAGCGGCCAATTGACCGAAGCTACTCAGCGCGGATTGTCGGAAGAAGATGCGGTCAAGTCGGCCATCGACGCGCTATTGAACGGGCCGGCATTCAAGCAGTCATTCACGAAATTGGTCGATGCGATTCCATGATCGCAGGAGAGAATCGTATGAAATCCTGGAAACCGCTATTCATTGCATTGTGCTTCTTGTCTGTCTTGGCTATCGCCGCCTCGGCTCAGGGAAAGACGATTGGCGTAGCAATATTGGGAATCGAGGTCAAGTCGGATATATTGAATACCCAAGATCCGGGGCTACAAGACAAGCTCTACAACGTGCTCGAGGGTGAGCTCGGGCTTCGGGAAGGATCTTCGTCGGACATTCGAGTCCTGGAACGCGATAAGGACAAATTCGATCGGTTGCTGAAGGAGATTGACGATACTAGCGACAAGCATAAGTTTAATGAACACAGCAAGCCATTGAGCGGGGAAATGGAAGGTGCCGACTTTTTCATAGTCGGCAATGTAATTGATGGTTTTAATGTAGGGACGTGCAATATCAGTCTCAGGATCATAAACGTAGAGACCGGCGAGATAATCCCCATCAGGGGCGAAGATAGCAGCACCGATGGTAATAGCCTCCATGATGCCATGGTGGCGGTTTCAAAGCAATGCAAGGAAAATATCACAGATCAATGGACCTCTTACTCCGCTGATGATATCGAGAACGATTTCATCAAGGAGGGGAAATACGCGAGGGCACGCCGTCTCATTCAAGCATATGGACGGAGCTCTAGCGACGAAGACAAGAATAAGCAGTACATAAACCTTGAGACCGATTTGTATAAGGCTGAGCTGACGGACTTAGATAATACCATAAAGACGGCGCTTAACGAAAATAAAGCGCAGGACGCCAGTAAGGCCCTCGAGGAATTCAAGGCTAACTATGAGAATTACGAGGATGTTTATAAAGATGCCGATTATTTATCACGGAAAACGCGCATTGCTTTAGCGGTAGAAAAGGCCAAGCGGTCGGAGCAGCAGCAAACGGAGCAGCAGCAGAAGATTGACTACCGCAATTCCCTGGTCAAGGGGTATAAGGAAATCGAAGACAAGTTCAGTTCCGGTACCGAGGAGGATAAACTCGATACCTATGACATGCTTAAAGAGCTCGATGGACTGGATGTCGTCGATGAACTAATAAAGAAGGAAATCGACTCCAAGAATAAGAATCTCCGTAATCGAGTCATGGCCTTTTATAAATCCTACAATAGAACCAATGAACTTATGGATAGCACTGGCTATGGCGGGCTTTCTATCGGGCCGAGTGCGGGTATCCCTACAGGGGAGAGTAAATACCTCCAGAGCCTCCTGTGCGGCGGCACGGTCGGGCTCGATGTTCCGCTCTTCTGCAAGTATTTATCGTTGTACGGAAATTACTCATATATAGGATTCCAATATCCGGGATTCGGCGAGATTTCCGCGGACATTCAAACTGATAATGTGCCGAAACCGGATGTAACTGCAGTCAATATCACGAAACAAATCGTAGATGGTGGATTGAGGGTTGGCCTTCCGCTTCCCGCTAGAAGCATTGTCTATATCGAGCCATATTTATCCGGAGGGATCGTCGGGTGCTTCCAGACAGAGGACAATCAAAAGACTGGCGACGATCCCGTTCAAGTCACGACGGCGCATATCGGCTATTCCGTCGGCGCCGGTGTTAAGCTCGTACTGTGGCGCTTTGGCTTATTCGCCGAATACAAAGCGATGTTCCAGGACGCCATCAGCGGTAACGCAGGGCTTGGACTCTATAATGCTTTATCTGCGGGCATCGCGTACAATTTCATTCCGGTCAAAACGAGGTGATTTGAATGAGAAATACGAAAGTCCCGGCGATTATCGTCGTCATGACTATTGCTCTGCTTTCCGCGTGCAATGTTGATAATTCCTATACCCCTTATTCATATGCCACTGGCTCTAGCCAGGTTGACGGCGTTGTCTCCCTATCGCTGGATAAGCAAGCTTATTCGGTGGGTGTAAGCGGGACGGTCACGCCTTTGCTTACTATTAACCCCTCGTCGGCGAAGGATAATGCCATTACCTGGGCGAGCTCAAATCCCGGAATAGCGACGATATCTTCGGCCGGGGTAGTCACCGGTGTTGCGCCCGGCTCATCCACCATATCCGCCGTCGCTCCAAGCGGCGCGACGGCGAAGGCCACAGTCAAAGTGGTCCAGGGCAGTATAGTATTGTCCGCGACGTCGTCCACGATACCCGTCAATGGTACAACTGCTACCACGGTGACATTTACTCCCGCGACCTCCAGCCCCCCGTCCGTCGCATACTCGAGCAGCGATACTTCGATCGCGACGATATCCAGCGCCGGCGTCGTCACGGGCGTCACTGTGGGATCGGCTACTATTACTGCAAATGCGGGCATTAACTACGGATCCGCAACGTGTTCGATTTCGGTGGCAAATGTATTTAGTATAACGTATGATGCTAATGGGGGTAGTGGCTCGGTCCCCGTCGATACCACTAAGTATTTACCCGGCTCAACGATTACTGTCCTGGGAGGGGGGGCATTAACGCGTTCCGGCTACACGTTCGCCGGCTGGAATACCACCGCAGCAGGCTCGGGAACGACCTACGCTGCCGGGAGTACGTTCTCCATGGGATCGGCAAACGTAACGCTTTACGCGAAATGGACCGCAAGCACTAATCAATCAATTTCAGCGAGCCTCAGCGTGTCGGATACTACGATCTATTCATTCGAGTTGTTTACGTTGAGCGTTACGGTTACGGACCCTAATGTCGGCGCTGCGATTAGCAGTTACACGTGGAACGATTCAATTGGTAGCTGGACTACAGCGACTTCGACGACTACGGATTATATATACGGCAACACAAGCAGTAATCCAAGTATCAGCTGCACGGTGACGGATAGCTATGGCAACACTGTGACTGCCACTACTATTATTGCGTACGTTCCCGCAGGGGCCTTGAAGATTGTTAATTCTTCCAGCTCTGCAATAACGGCCGTTTATCTGTCGTCCCCGTCGAGCACTACGTGGGGAAGCAACATATTGAGTAGTTCTATTCCTAGCGGCAGCAGCCATCTGATCTACGATATCGCGACCGGCACTAATTATAACATCAAGATTAATAACTCAGCCTTGGATATTACTAATGATTCATATGCAGTCTTTAGCTTCTCGGGTTCGTCCGAGTATGTCCTTACCTACTCCGGGAGCACGTGGGATGGGACCACTACTACTACTAGATCCCTTAGATCCCTGGCGACCCGCGGAATTCAAGCTGTCAATCCTGTCGGTACGACCGATGGGCAGGTCCGGTATAGCGATGTAGACGCGCTAGGTGGTGCGAAAAAATAACCAAGGATACGCCGCATACGGGAGACAGGCCTTGACGAAAAACGGCCGAAACGGGTATAAAGCTATCCGTCTTGAGCCGCTGTAGCTCAGTTGGTAGAGCAATGGACTGAAAATCCATGTGTCAACAGTTCAATTCTGTTCGGCGGCAGCAAGGCCGACCCTTCCGGGTCGGCCTTTTCGTTATATCCCGCCCTCGCTATACTCAAATGCATGAAGATACTCATCGTAGGCGGCGCAGGCTACATCGGCAGCCATGTCGCGCATGAATTCAGCGATTCGGGCCACGAAGTCACGATTTTCGATAACCTGTCCACGGGCACGAGGGAAAACCTCTTTTCCGAAGAGCGCTTCATCGAAGGCGATATGCACGATCATCCCGCGCTGCTTTCCGCGATGAAGGGCCAGGGCGCCGTGATCTACATGGCCGCCGCCAAGGCTGCCGGCGAGTCCATGCTCGTGCCCGAGAAATACTCGACGCAAAATATCTGCGGAGCGATCGGCGTGATGAACGCCGCCGTCGAGGCTGGCGTGCGGAAATTGGTCTTCTCCTCCACGGCCGCCACCTATGGCGAGCCAAAATACCTGCCCATCGACGAGAAGCACCCGACCAACCCCGAGAACTACTATGGCTTCACGAAGCTCGAGATCGAGCGCATTCTCGCCTGGTACGACAGGCTCAAGGGCCTGCGCTTTGCGGCCCTGCGTTACTTCAACGCCGCGGGCTACGATCCTAAGGGCCGGGTCCATGGCCTCGAGAAGAACCCGGCCAATCTCATCCCACGCGTCATGGAGGTAGCGATGGGCTACAAGCCCAACCTCGATGTCTACGGCACCGATTACCCGACCAAGGACGGCACTTGTATCCGCGACTATGTGCATGTGAGCGACCTCGCCCGCGGTCACGTGGCGGCGCTCGATTGGATAGCGAAGAACGACAAGAGTCTCACCGTCAACTTGGCCTCGGGCTCGGGCCTTTCGGTCCTAGAGATCATCGAGGAGGCGCGCCGCGTCTCGGGCAAGAGCATCCCTGTGAATATGGTCGCGCGCAGGCCCGGCGATCCCGCCTGCCTCTACGCCTCGCCCTCCCTGGCCAAAGAACTCTTCGGCTGGGAGGCGCGCGACTCGAGCGTCGAGACGCTCATCAAATCGACCTGGGACGCCTACAACAGGCGTCGTTAGAAAGGATCGTATCGACATGACTAAGGATAAAGCATTCAAATGGCTCGACGGCTCGACCCACGCAATCGTCGAGCTCGAGACCATGCTCTGCTCGATGCCCGCCATCGCCCCCGATTCGGGCGGCGTGGGCGAGATGAAGAAAGCCGAGTCGCTCATCGGTTGGCTCGGCGCCAAGGGCATCCACGAGATCGAGCGCTACGACGCTCCCGACCCGCGCGTGCCCGGCGGGAAGCGGCCGAACGTGGTCGCGACCATCCCCGGAGCGAGCGATTCGGGCCGCGTCTGGATCATGAGCCACCTTGACGTCGTGCCCGAGGGCGACCGATCGATGTGGAAGACCGATCCCTTCAAGGTCGAGTTCAGGGACGGCCGCGTGTACGGCCGCGGCGCCGAGGACAACCAGCAGGGCGTGGTGAGCTCGATCTTTGCCGCCCTTTCCATCGTCGCCGCGGGCGAGATGCCTGCCCACACGGTGAAGCTCCTCTTCGTCGCCGACGAGGAAGTGGGCTCGGTCTACGGAATCCAGTACCTCCTAAAGACGCAATCGCTCTTCCGCAAGGACGATGTCATCATCATTCCCGACGGCGGCAACGCCCAGGGCACCGAGATCATGGTGGCCGAGAAGAACCTCTGCTGGCTGAAGCTCGTCACCAAGGGCAAGCAGTGCCACGGCTCTACGCCCGACGAAGGGGCGAACGCCTTCCTTGCCGCCTGCGAGCTCGCCCTCGCCATCCACGACCTCGAGCGGACCGTGTTCACCGCGCGCGACGGCCTCTTTTCCCCCGACCGCACGACGCTCTCCCTGACGAAGAAGGAAGCGAACGTTCCCAATGTCAACACGATCCCCGGCGACGACGTTTTCTACGTCGATATGCGCATCCTGCCGCAGTACCCCATCGACCAGGTCCTCGCGGAGGTCTCGAAGGCAATGCGGACGATCGAGGCCAAGCACGGCGTGAGGATGAGCTACGAGATCGCGCAACGCAACGAGTCGAAGGCCACGTCCCCCGACGCGCCGGTCGTGAAGCGCCTCGCGGCCGCGGTGAAGGAAGTCTACGGGGTCGACGCAAAGCCCATAGGCATAGGCGGCGGCACGGTCGGCGCCTACCTGCGCAACGCAGGATTTGACTGCGTGGTCTGGTCCCGTCTCGAGGAGACCGCGCACCAGCCCAACGAGAACACTCTGATCGAGAACATCATCGGCGACGCGAAGGTCTTCGCGAGCCTAATGCTGGAGCCCTAAGTCTAGCACCACCACGACTTTGCCCTGCCGCAGCAATTCCCGATTCGCCTCTCCCGAGAGTATGCGTAGCGCGTCCTCCCGGGAGATGATGTAGTCGGTCCGGCCGTCCCCGAAGAGCTCGATTGCCATCACGCGCAAGGGGTCTCCCCCGACGCGCGAGCCAGCCTCGACGCCGAGTCCCGAGGCGTAGCCGAGGACGCCGCCCGCGGAACCTGCCTCGGCGAGGACCTCGGGAGCCACGATGCCCTTGTCGAGGACCAGGTTCATATCGCTGTCGTATATCCGGGGGAAAAGGCAGGGCTTGGCCGTATCCTCTACGCCCTCGCCGTGTACGGGCAGGCTCCCCTTCGCGTAGATGACGATGCCGCTGTAGGTCCTTCCGGCCCTCTCCTCGAGCGGCGGCCTGACCGGGGTCGGACGGCCTCCGCTTAGGAAGAGCGATGAGAGGCTCTCGAGGCCGAGCGTGTAGGTCGAGCGGAAGAAACGCATGTCCTTCGAGAAGGAGGAGGTTTCGGTTCGGATGATGCCGACGAGCTCGACGAGGCGGTCGGCATCGAAGCTGCCGTCTTCGACGGCGTCGCCGATCGTGCGGTGGGAATCCGCTTGAAGCGCGAAGACCGCGTCCTTCTCGAGGCCTCCGATGTCGCGCTCGATCATGCGCTCGGCGTCGAGCCTGCCCTGCGGCATCTTGAGGCCCGCCGCCGCGAGATCGAGCTCGATGTCGAGTTTGAACACGCGCTCGCTCCAATCGATGCGTGCGCGCGTCTTGTAGATCGGTCGGGCGGCCGGGGACGCGCCCTCAGCCTGGCTTAACTGTTCCGGAGCCTCGGCCGAAGCCCGGTTCGCAGGCAAAAGGAACGCCACGGCGAGGGCGGCCGCGAGGGCCGCGCCCCTTCTCGCGATGCTCTTGTTCATGGCGTGGCTTTCAGCGCCGGCACGCGGAGGCTCATGCCTTCGTGGATCACGCTCGAGATGCTAAGGTCGTTGCGCTCGGCTAGCGTCTCGGGCTGGACATTATAGCGCAGGGATATGCTCCAAAGCGTATCGCCTTTGGCCACCGCGTAGGAGTCTGTGAACTCCGGCGTCTGATCGGTATCGGCCTTGGGGGCCGCCGTCGGCGCGTCCTTGAGGGCGGGGACGACGATGACCTGCCCGAGCCCGATATGGTCGGGTCTCAGTCCGGGGTTCGACGACACTATGGTCTGCATGGGCGTGCCGTAGCGTTGAGCTATTGCGGTCAGGGTATCGCCCGAGCGCACGGTGTGCAGGTAATAGCGGATGAGCTTGCGCGAGGTGTCGCTCACGAGAACGCGTATCGCGTCGGCGGCGGAGGCCGGAACCTTGAGCGTATAGCTCGGAGAGGGCGGGGTGACGGTGTAGCGAAGCTCGGGATTCGCGTCTCGGAGCAGCGAGAAGGGGACGCCGGTTTCGTCGGCGATGAGCTTGATGTCGACGGGCCTGCCGGGCGCGACGGTTTCCCATACGGCGCTCTCGGTCCAGTCCTGAGCGAGGCCGTTGCGCCCCGGGTAGCGGAGGATAGACGCTACCGCTAGAAATTTGGGAACGTAGCTGGCAGTCTCCGACTTGAGGTAGCCGTCTTTGCGCAGTTCCCAATAGTCGGGGCTTTCGACGCCGGCCTTTTTCGCCCTTGATAGGGCTCTGGCTATGGCCCCGTCGCCGCAGTTATAGGCGGCAAGCGCGAGATTCCAGTCGCCGAAGGTCGAGTAATTGTCGGCCAGCTTTCGCAGCGCTCCGTCGGTGCTCTTCATGAAGTCCCTGCGCTCGTCGACCCATTCGTCGACCTTCATGCCGTAGCCGCCGATCGAATTGCGCATGAACTGCCAGAGCCCCGCCGCGCCGCTCCTTGAAACGTTGCGCGGCGTATATTCGGATTCTATGACGGGAAGGAAGGCCAGCTCGTCGGGCAGATTGAAATAGCGGATCCGCTCCTCTATATAGGGGAGGTAGGGCTTGGCCCTGGCCATGATTTCGGCGAGCCACTTCTTGCCGTCAGTCGTGAGATAGGCGGCCCTGCATGCCTCGAAACGCTCCTGCCCCCAGGGCATCGGTATGCCATAGAGGGGCGCTTCAGCATGGCCCTGCGTGGGCGGGCCTGCCTCGCCCCAAGGCGCGTTTCCAGAGCCCTGCGCAGGGATCGTGCGCTCAGGTTCTATTCTGAGCGAGGCGGTCTGGGTGGCCATTGCGTCGGACCAAGCGGGGGAACCTACGGCGAAGAGGGCTATTATGCAGATTATGGCCTCATTTTTTCGCACAGTAAGCGAAACCATCGGATTTTCTCCCCAGAAGCGGATTCTCACCTATGCCACGAGGCCAACAACTTATCACGATAGCACGCAGTCTTTTCCATTGGCAAGATCGTCCTCTTTCTGTACAATAATAAGCACATGAATCCGCGCCGCACCCGCTCCGATGATGTGCTCTTCCTCTCGGCGATCACGGCCATACTCCTGGGCGTCGCGCTTCTCCTCTATACGACGCAGGTCCTGGCCGGCGCGTCGAGCTTTTGGCCCATATTGGTCATGGCCGCCGGGGGGGTCTTCCTATATCTCGCCTTTGTGAGGCTCGCTTCATTCTCCTTCCTTTTCGCTGGCGTCCTATTCGTGCTCGAAGGGGCCTACATCCTCGTGTCGATTCTCTCCGGGTGGATGATAGCCAAGGCTTGGCCCTTGGGCATGGCGATAGCGGGCTTGGCCTGGTTCGTCTCTGGCCTTCTGTCGAAACAAAGATTCAAGGCTTCCATCACTGTTCCTTCGGTCAGCTTCGTTTTCCTCGGCCTCGTCTTCTCGGCCTTCTCCTTCGGCTGGGTGCAGGGCGGGTTCCTGCGCTTCATAGCCGTCTGGTGGCCCTGCCTGCTCATCATGGGCGGAATCCTGCTCTTCGTCGCCTATGGGCTTTCGCGCCGCGCGCGCAGCCTCTCGGCCCGATCAAGGCGTAAGGGCGGCCGCTCCCCCGGCTCATGAGCGTAGAGCGCCGCTGCGGCAAGGTCCGCAAGGCCGCGGCGATCCTCGTCGCCATTCTGGTCCTCGCGTCCTGCGCGACAAAGCCTCAAATAGCACAGGCCAAGACGGGCCCCTCAACCGTGGCTCCTTCGGCGACTCAAGTCCCGGGCGTTTCCGTCCCCTCTCCGAGCGAGGCCGCTCCGATTCCCGTCTCTGCCGCCGCACCTAAGCCGGAAGAGGGCACGGCGCTCAAGACCGCCGATCCCGCCGATCTCTCGCGAGGCCGAGAAGAGCGCGAGGCGATCGAGGCTTCGATCGTCTTCGGCTCGCCTTCTTCGCTCGCGCATTCGCGAGAACTTGCCTCGCGCGCTTCCGCCCTAAAGGCCGAGGACGCCGCTGCCTTGGCTTCGATCGCGCGAGGCGTCGCGGCCCTGGTCTACCCCGAGGCATCGCCGGTTTTTTCTTCGGACTTTTCCGCGGCGGCTGCCAAGCTTGTCGATCCTGCCGCCGCTTCGGCTGCTTCGGGCGCCGCACAGGGCCTCTTGCATGCGCTCGGCGATGTTTCCTCCGGCCGCTTTCCCGGAGTGAGCGCGGAAAACGCAGGTACCTCCCTGGGTGAGCTCATCCCGGCCCTCATCGTCTTCACCCTTGACTCTAGCGACTCTTACCGCAAGGCCTTCGACGCATTGGACCGCTTCGCCAGGCTCGGCGTGCCTTCGATATTGCCGAGTCTCATCAGAGGGATCGATGCCGAACGCCGCGGCGACTGGCAGGGCGCTCTCGGCCTCTACCGCTCGGCCCTTGCGATCGCCCCTGATGCCTGGACCGCAACCCTTGGCTCAGGCAGAGCCTTCCTCGCGCTCCGCAGGAGCGCCGACGCTTTGTCCGCCCTCGAGAGCCTCGTCAAGGCTCACTCGGGCCTTCCTTCTTTCGACCGGAGCTATGCGCTCGCACTGTATGCGAACGGCCGCTACGCCGAGGCGGAGCCTTATGTCGCTCGCGTCCTCACTCGCAATCCTCAGGACTCGCAGCTCGTCATAGTGCGAGCCCGCTTTCTCATCCGCGCCAAGTCCTATCAACAGGCCCTTCCGCTCCTCGACGCCTACGGCACGGTCGATCCCGCGAGCAGGCTTTACCTTCTCCTGCGCAGCCTCGAGTCGGAGGGCCTGCGCTCACGCGAGGAGGCTCTCAAGTGGGCACGCAGGGGATTGGCAGCCTATCCCGATGACCCGGAGCTCCTGGCGATTGCCGCGAGGCTGCTCTTCGCCGGTCCTGCCTTCGGGCACGAGGAGGGCCGCAGCCTCGCCGCCAGGGTCTGTTCGCTTGTCGTTCCCGGCACCTCCGCTCCCGCCGACTCCGACAGCGAGACCGGCGCGGTCATACTGGCGTCGCGCAACGCGGCGGCCGTCGAGACGTCGTGCCTCCTCGCGCGCGACGCAGCCTCGCGCTTCAAGTGGTCCGACGCCGCGGCTTACCTAGCCCGCGCCGGCTCGGCCTTTGACGATAAAGCCACAGCCGCCCTCATCCTGCGCAAGTCCGGCTCCTTTTCCGCCGCGCTCGAATACGCCTCCTCGTGGTACCGCGCCGAACCGCGATCCGAGGCCGCTACCGAAGCCTACGTCAGGGCCCTCGCCGATTCCGGCGACGAGAAGGCCGCCCAGGAGACGATAGCGCGGGTCCTTCCCGGAGCGAGCTCTCCGCCGCTTCGCTCGGTCCTGTATTGCGTCCAATCCCGCCTGCAGAAGTCGGACGAGGCGGCCCTGTCCCTCCTCCGCGCCGCCTTGGTCGAGGACGCCGACAACGCCGAGGCCCTGGCCGCGGTCTCGGACATCCAGCTGCGCCGGAAGGACTACCCGAAGGCGCGCTTCTACCTCAAGCAGGCGATGGCCATCGATCCCGGCGATCCCGAACTCGAGGCTCGCCAGAAAAAACTCGAGGAGCTTTCCCCCCAATGAAGCGCGAGAAAACGCGTGTTCCCGCCTACGACCCTGCCATAGCCTCCTTCCTGGATGACGTCTATTCGTCGTGCAACGCGCCCGGCCGGCTCCGGCGCGATCCCCTCGCGGTCGTCAAGCGTTATGCGAACCAGGACGACCGCGAGGTGGCCGCCTTGGTCTGCTCGACTCTCGCCTTCGGCTCGGTCGATCTCATCATGCGCGCCTGCGAGGCCGCGCTCGCGCCCCTCGGCGAGCATCCCGCTTTCGCCCTCGACGCGATGCGCGAAACCGAATTGCGCCAAAACTGGTCGCGCTTCCAATACCGCTTTTGCTTCACTTCCGATATGGTGGCACTCATGCGCGGCATAACCCGTGCGCGCTCCGAGGAGGGCAGTCTCGAGTCGCTCTTCCTCCGCGGCGACCCGGGTGGGGAAGATATAGTTGGCGCGTTAGGCGCCTTCGTAGGCTCGCTCAAGGCGCTCGGCGCGAGAAATGGCGGGGGGATACGCGAGAACCTCTTGCCGGACCCCGCACGGGGCAGCGCCTGCAAACGCCTCTTTCTCTTCCTTCGCTGGCTCGTACGCGAGGACTCGGTCGATCCGGGCGGCTGGAATCGCGTCGACCGGAGTCGCCTCGTCGTGCCGCTCGACCTCCATATGACCCGAGTCTGCCACGAACGCCTCGGCTTTCTCTCTTCTCCCCGGGCCGACCTCAAGGGCGCCCTTGCCGCGACTGCGGCCTTCAGGCTCTACTCGCCCGACGATCCCGTGAAGTACGACTTCGCGCTCACGCGCCCCGGCATCGATCCTGAGCCGGGAGACGAGCGCTTCGCCTGCCCTTGACAATCGCTAGAAAAAGCTCGAGGGGACGTTGGCCTGGCGCTGCGATCCCTGGTCCGTTCCACTGGAAAATCATCTCGCCTTCGCTATACTTCAATATGCGGACGCTTCGCCTCTGCCTTCGGTTACGACGACGAAAGGAGGGGGATGATATGGATGCTGCTAGAATCGCTTGCTACGAACTCGAGCGGCTCGTGGATCGCCAAATCGAACTCTGCGAACTTTTCGACGGGAAAATGCCCATGGGCCGCAAGGCTGCGCCGTTCCTCGTCACGATGAGCGAAGGGAAGGCGATATCGAAGTGCTACACCGACCTGGCCGATCGAGCCCTCATAGCCTATGAAGGCTCGGGTTTTGCCGGCGATACGGCGATATATGCATTAAAAGTCGCCCTTGTCCAGGCGATCGTCGATATGTCATAGGCTCTAGAAATCGATGCGGCTTGACCCATCGATACCGACCGTGCTAGATTCTTTTCCGCTTCCTACGAAGCAATCGGGCAATAGCGCAGGTGGTTAGCGTACGAGTCTGGGGGACTCGGGGTCCCCAGTTCGAATCTGGGTTGCCCGATCTTGAACAAGTCGTTGCATTGCAACGACTTGTTTTTTTAAAACTTTGCATTCAATTCACCTATACGTGGCGTGTAGCATAAATTGTAGCAAGATTTTTAGGCCAGTTGCCTCTTTTAGGAGGCTCTATGAGAAAAAAGCCCTATTCTCTCTGGAAGCGCACACTTCCATCGGGACGAGTTAGCTGGTATGTCCGTTTCCGTTTGGAGGATGTCTCCTGGGGGACTGCTAAGGGCATCAGGGCAGACTATAAAACTGGCGTTGTTGCATGGATAGATAGATGCAGCAAAACATCAATAAAAGTTATGCTTCTTGAGCCAGGCCTGCAAAAATCCGTGACGTTCTTCCGCAAAGTCGGTATCCATGCAACAACGCTGGAGAATTGTGGTTGAGGGAAAGTGTCTGTAGCGAGTAGAATAAACTGTATGTTGCATAATAACCAAAATGTCTTATACTATATGGCATAGTGGATGAAATACTGCAGTTGGCGACAATAGGCCCCGAACTTGACTTCCTCCGCCTCGAGGGACTCTTCGGCGAGGCTGCGAACCTTCGCGACAAGGTGAGTCGCCTCATGAAGGCGGGGACGCTCGTCGGCGTTGTTCGAGGCATCTATGTCACTGCGCCTCAGTTGCAAAAGCGCACGGCTTCGCGCGAGATTCTCGCGAATATGATCTTCGGACCGTCGTATATCTCTTTCGAGTCCGTCCTCTCGGCAGTGGGGCTGATTCCCGAAGCGACAGTGGCGATCACATCGGCGACTCTAAAGCGTAATCGCCAGTATGATACCTCCCTGGGCCGCTTCGTATATGTCCATCTTCCGCTCGAGGTTTTTCGCTTTGGGTATGGGCGTGAATCTCTCCCCGACGGTGCTGGATATCTCATCGCTCAACCCGAGAAGGCTCTACTCGACACACTCTACATCCGGGGCGCATTGCGGTCTTTGCGTAGTCTCGAGGAGCGTCTTTTCGAAGATCTCCGTATCGACGAAGGCGCCTTCGCCGATCTCGACCATACGCGTCTTCTGTCTTATGCCGCACGTATGCCCGGCGATACTATTAGAATCCTGCTGCCTAAGCTCATGGAGAAAATGCATGGATGACGCGATTCTCGCGATGATCGACAAGCGGCGTCCCCGTGATGAGGCTGAGTGGGACCGCGCTCTCAGGGAAGTGCTCCAGGAAGCGGCTCTCGCGGGTCTATGGCGCCGTGGTTTTTTTGAAAAAGCATCCTTCTATGGAGGCACTGCGCTTAGGCTTTTCTATGGTCTCGACCGCTTTTCAGAAGACCTCGACTTCAGTCTCCTCACTTCTGATTCTTCCTGGAAGCTCGCCGAGCGCCTAGAGGGGCTTAAGGATGAAATAGAAGCATTCGGTTTTTCGGTTGATATCGCGGCGAAGCACGAGGATGGAATCGAGTCGGCTTTCATCAAGGCGAACACGAAGATACACCTCATCCGTATCGCTGCCCCCGAGAGCATTGCCGGACGCATAGTGAGTAATCGGGCGATTAAGGTGAAGCTCGAGACGGACACCGACCCACCCGCGGGCATCAAGACCGAGATGAAGACGCTTCTCGAACCATTTCCATTTACAGTCCGCGTCGTGACTCCTCCCTGCCTTTTCGCTGGCAAGCTTCACGCTTGTATCGCACGGGCCTGGAAAACACGGGTGAAAGGGCGCGATTGGTATGACCTTCTCTTCTTCGTCGCGAGAGGTATACCTGTCGATCTTGGTCACCTTGAGGCGCGCCTGCGACAGAGCAGACAATGGAACGAAGGGCGTGCCCTTGAGTTGGATGACGTTAGGCGACTGCTGTCGGAGAGAGTAGATGCAATCGACTGGAAACAAGCGCGAGATGATGTGTTGCCTTTCGTTCGCGATACGCGGGCGGTTGAAGCGTGGGAGCCTACATTATTCAAAGATGTTGTGGCTCGAATAATAAAAGTATAACTGATCGCTACTGAATGTTTATAAGTGCTCTTATCGTTGATGGAATCCTGCCGCGAGAGGCCCGCGTCCGCGGGGGCTGTGAAGGGCTAAAGATCCCCGAACGCCATCTCGCATCGGCATTGCACTTCGTGTTATCGTAACGGCATTCGACTTTCAAGGAAGGCATATGAAGAAATTAGCGATCATTGCGTGCTGTTTAGCGATTGTCCTCCCCCTTGCGGCCCAAGACCAAAAGCCTGCGGTTCCCGCAACCCCTGCGGCTCCTGCCGATCCGAGCTATGCCCTTGGCATGCTTCTCGGCGCGAACATGAAGAGCAACGGCCTTACCGACGTCAAGCTCGACGATTTCATGGCGGGATTCAAGGCCGGCATCTCCGGCGGCGAAACGAAGATGAGTCAGTCCGAGGCTCAGTCCGAGGTCCAGGCCGCCCTCAGCGCCGCCAAGGAAAAGAAGAGCGCCGACAACCTCGCGGCCGGCAAAGCGTTCCTCGCCGCGAACGGCAAGAAGGCGGGCGTCACGGTGACCGCCTCCGGACTTCAGTACGAGGTTCTCACGACAGGTACTGGAGCCAAGCCTTCCGCTTCGGACACGGTCAAGGTGAACTACGAAGGCAAGCTCATCGACGGTAAGGTCTTCGACAGCTCCTATGCGCGCGGGGAGCCCGCCACCTTCCCGCTCTCGAACATCATCCCGGGCTGGACCGAAGGCCTGCAGCTCATGCAGGTAGGCGGCAAGTACCGCTTCTACCTTCCCCCTGAGCTCGCCTACGGCGAGCAGGGCGCGGGCGACACCATCGAGCCGAACAGCGTCCTCGTCTTCGATGTGGAGCTGCTCGCGATCGAAACTCCCGCGGCCTCGACCCCGACCCCCGCGGACGCTCCTGCCGCGGCCCCCGCCGAGACTCCCAAGAACTAAACTGTGGTAGGCGAGGGGCGCATATGCGCTCCTCGTCAACCGATCATTCCCCAAAGAAGGGCGGCGATCATCACGAGGCCGATAAGCACGATCCCAATCCGCTTAAGCGGATCGACGAAGGCTGGCTTCCGCTTCGTGTCTTTTTCTCCCTTACAGAAATGCGATCCGAATGTCGTTCTCTCTCCGCATATCGGACAATTGTAAACCAATGGCTTAAACTGTTTTTCCTTTGTCATTGCGATCATCTCCTTCGCCCGTGTCGCGATGAAGGTCTTGATATACGGATCGAGGAGTTCCCCCCCGCGGAGTCTTCGTAGAATCCGACGATCGAGAAGCCCGCCGCAATCTGCCCGCCTATCTGAACGTCGAGGGAATGCCCATATCCTAGAGTGTCCTTGGCCTCGATCCGAGCTGCGAGCTCGTCGGGAGGAAGTTGGGCGACATCGGAATAGGGGATGAGGAGGGCGCCTCCTTTCGCGAGGACTTGATGGCATTCTCGCCATACCAGGGCTGCGGCACGGGAATGGTAGGTGTGAGGAGTAGGCTCCAATCTCCGCGCCTTGCCCGCGCGTTCTACTCGCCCGCCTTCTTGGCGCGCAGCAAAGGAGCCAGGGCATGAAGAACCGCGTTCACCGAGGCTTCATCGGGGAATATGTCCTCATCGCTCATAGTGCCTCCTCTCCCTTGAGCCCGTCTCCTCGGGGGTCGAACGTCTATTCAAGTTTTAGTGGCGAGTATCCCGTCAGCCGCGCGAAGCCCCGATAATCGCGGCCCGCGAAAGCGGGCACGACAATCCATACCTTGCGATTTCCGGTCTTCGCGACGCGCTATGCTCGGGATTCCAGGATTCCATCCGCGGCGCGAAGACCGGATGCCCAGGCGGCCGTGATGCCTCTGCTTGTGCCGGCCCCGTCGCCGATGAGGTAGAGTCCCGGTTTGCACTGGAAATGATCGTCGGCGAAGAGCGGGCGATTCGCGTAGAGCTTGATCTCGGGGTAGTACATCACGGTGCTCGGGTGGAGGAGCCCCGGCACGATGGTGTCGAGGAGCTTCATGGCGTTCCAGATCGCGCGCATGACCTTGGCGGGTGCGCAGAGGCTGATATCTCCGGGCGTGGCCGTGGCCAGGGTGGGCTCGAAGTCATAGAGGTCGCCCGAGAAGCTGTCGCGGAAGGATCGCTTGCCCAGGCGAAAATCGCCGACCCGCTGCATTATCGGTTTGCCTCCACCCAAGAGCGCGGCCTGTATGCCGAGCATACGCGCGTAATCCTGGCCCGAGGCGAGGGGCTCCGTGAGGGTTACGGTCTTGAGCATCGCGAAGTTTACGAGGCCGTTGGGCGGCCGCGAATCGGACCAGGCATGGCCATTGACGCTGTACCAGGGTGAGCCGGACTCGGCTTCATATTTCTCTTGGACTACCTGGGCTGCTCCCGAGTTCGTACAGAAGGTGCGCGTCTTCTTGGGAAAGAGGAACTTGGGATCGTAGTAGTCGGAGACGATCGGGTAGTGTTCGCGCCTTGTCTCGATGCGCACTCCCACGTCGACCGCATTGTCGGTATAGCTGACGCCCGCGGAAGTCATGACGTCCTGGAGGAAGGAGAAGCCACCTCGGCCCGGCGCGACGATGAGGTCGCGGTAGTCGATCTCGCGCTTGTCCGTCTTGAGGACCCGAGCCGCCGCGTCGACCGTGAGCGCCCTCTCGCCTAGGGATATCTCCGCCCCGAGGGAAGAGAGTCTGGCGACGAGGCGCTTAATGAGCTCGAGCCCGCCGTCGGTCCCGAGATGGGACTGCCGTATCTCGAGGAGGCTTACGCCGATCTTCTCGGCCCGTTTCGCATATATGGAAAGATTGCGCTTTTCCATGATAGAGGGCTTGAGAAAGGCCTCGACCCGCTCGAGGTACGCTTCTGCCTGCTTCTGGGCCCAGCAGCAATCGGGGAATCCGATGGGCCAGCTGAAGTTCATCTTGCAGTCGTTGCGAAGGCCGCCCGAGGAATACTCGTTCTTGTCGAGGAGGAGTATGGAAAAATCCGGCCTGCGGTCGAGGATTTCGAAAGCCGCGCCGAGTCCGCCGGGCCCCGAACCTATAATGACGATATCGTAATGATCCATGGCGGTATCGAAGCATATCCTGTAGTCGGCTTCGTGTCATCCGATCTTGAACTCTTCCAATGATTCCCCCGCGGGGGTAGTATGCAGCGCTATGCCGGCCATAGCCTTAGCTCTAGCTTCGGTCCTCATATGGAGCAGCCTCGCGCTGCTCAACTCGCGGATAAACGCCCTTCCGGCCTTCCTTTCAGTAGGGATTGCCCTCGTGGTCGGGGGCCTCGTCGGGCTCGTGAAGGCGAAAGAGTGGCGCGTGCCGCTTGCGACCTTCGCGGTCGGCGTGGGCGGCATCTTCGGTTATCATGCGCTTCTATTCGCGGCGTTTCGCCTCGCGCCGACGCTCGAGGTGAACCTTATCAATTATCTATGGCCCTTGCTCATCGTCCTCTTGTCGCCGCTTTTCATAAAGGGCCTCAGGCTCAAGGTCCGGCATATAGTCGCCGCCCTCCTCGGGCTCCTCGGGGCCGCGCTCATCGCGAGCGGCGGCAGGATCGGCCTGGATATCGGAGGCCTGCCGGGCTACCTCCTCGCCGCGGCCGCTGCCTTCGCCTGGGCTTCCTACTCGCTCATGACCAAGCGCCTTCCGCCATTCCCTACTGGGGCCGTCGGAGGTTTCTGCCTCGCTTCAGGCTTGCTTTCCCTCGGGCTCTACGCCCTCGAGCTCGCGCTGGCGCCGGGGACGGCCATGCCCGCCTTGAGCGGCCTCGATTGGCTTTTTTTGGTATTGCTCGGCCTCGGGCCTATGGGCGGCGCCTTCTATTTTTGGGATGCGGCCTTAAAGAAGGGCGACCCCCGGGTGATCGGCGCCCTCTCCTATCTTACGCCTCTTTTGTCGACCCTCAATCTCGTCGTTTTCGGCGGGAAAAGATTATCACCTCTGGCAGGATCGGCCATGGCCCTCATCGTCGCGGGCGCGGTCCTCGGATCGCTCGACGCGATAGGGAGCGCCTTCACCGCCTCGTCACCTTCTTGCAGGGAATCCAGACGTACTTCGCGTCGCTCACCTCGAGGCCGGATTTTTTCGGGTTGGCTTTGCGGCCGAGGGCGTAGGCGAGACTGAAGACCGTGGCGCCGATGCGGCTGTCGTCTTCGGTAGCCATGCCGACAAGGAGGCCCGATCCTAAGGCCGTGGCAACCGAATCGGGCAAGCCTTGCGTCGAGGCTCCCGCGATGAGGGGGGCTTTCTTGACCTTTGCGGCGGCGCTATAGAAATCGATAGTGCCCAGGGTCGAGGCGAGGTCGACGCAGATAGCGGCCTCGACCTTGGCGCCCAGCTTGGGCAGGCCTGATGCGTCGACGACCGCGCCGACGCTCTCGGCTTTGATCCCCGCGGCGGCCAGGGCCTTGACGAAACCCTCCGCGCGCGGACCCTTCTCGTCCTCGACCCCAATGATCGCGTATTGCAGGACCTTATCCTTGTTGCGATCGGCGGAGGGATTCGTTTTCCATGCGGCCGCGAGGAGCTCTCCCTGGGCTTGGCCCGAGTCCTGGTCCCGCGTCCCGACGAAAAACACCTTATCCCAGGAGCGCATGAGGTCTTCGGAAGGGAGGGCTCCGAAGAGCACGAGGGGGATACTCAGCTCCTTGGCCTGGGCTATGGTATCGCCTATCGAGCCCGAGTTGACCGGCTCGAGCGCGAGGGCTGCAAGCTTCTTGTCGCTGAAAAGGGCCTTTATTTGAAGGCCTTGGGCGGCGCTCTGGCCCTGCCCGTCGAGGAGGGCCAGGTCGGCTTTATCCAAGGCCGCAGTCTCCATGGCCTTGCGAAGCGTAGCAGCGCGCTCCTCGTCGAAGGAACGAAGGACGGCGCCGATCCTCGGCTTGTCCTTGACGCCAGGGGCGCAGGAGGCGAGGCTGAGAATCATGACTGCCGCGCACAGAGAGATCACTATGGTTGAACGCACCGTCCTATTCTATGTATAAGCCGCTATGCTGTCCAGTTTGGAAATCGTGCGAGTCCCGGAAACTTTCTAAAATATCTTTTAACAGCGTATTGATTTCCCCGGCTGGACAGATATCCTTAATTAAAAGGGGGTAGACCGTGGGTAGGGGCAAGAAGATCGTGGATATCGATCTTGTCATCGAAGAGGCCATCGCCCTTATTGAGGAAGGCGGGGTCGAGGAATTTTCGACACGCCGATTGGCTTCCCGTCTCGGCATATCGGCCATGACTCTCTACAATTATTACGAGAACAGAGGCGCGATTCTCAAGGGAACCCTGAACAAGGGCCTGGGGCTTATGTGGAAAGGCCTCGACGCCGAAGTCGCTTCCTGGCGAGGGCAGGGAGGCAGCTCGGTAGGGGCATATCGCATTCTAGCCGACCACCTCCTCGCCTTCGCTCAGACGAGGCCGAGCCTCTGCCGCTTCGTGCTCACCGAGAGCGCGGGAAACAGCAGGAGCGCCTTCGGTAATCAGATCGAAGAAATCTGTGGCCTCTCTCCGGCTGAAGGCGAACTCGCCCGCGACGCTTATCTCTTCGAGCTTCTTGCCTTCGCGCTGGCGCTCAAGGTGATAAGCGGGGGCGAGACGCCCGAGGGGTTCCGCGAGCTCGTCGGGGAGGGCTACGAGCGCCTTTTGAGCCGCCACGAGGCCGCCTGAGCGCCCGCCGCTAGTCCTCTACGTAGACGCGAGGCACTCTACGTCCTACCGCGCAGGTAAGCTCATAGGGAATTGTCCCGAGAATCTCGCAGAGGCTTTCGCCTGGAATGCCCGCGCTTCCCCTCATGCCGAAGACGATGACCTCGTCGCCTTCCTGCGATTTAGAGCGCGGGCCTAAGTCGAGCATCGTCTGGTCCATGCAGACCCTTCCGCGCACGGGATGGACTCCGCCGCCCGTCCACATCGAGGCCTTGTTCGAGAGGGTTCTGCTGTAGCCGTCGCCGTAGCCCAGGGGCACGGTGGCGATAGTTGTGTTGGCGCTCGCCTTCCATGTCCTGCCGTAGCTCACCCCTTCGCCCGCGCTTAGATCCTTGACGAAGGAAAGTTTCGATACGAGGCGCATCACAGGCTCGAGGCCGACCTTCCTCCAGGGCGAGGGCTCGTAGCCGTAGACGAAAATGCCCGGCCTGACCATGCCGAAGCGCGCCTCGGGCATGGCGACGAGGGCCGCCGAGTTCTCGAGGTGGGGTAGGGGTGGTTCTATGCCTTTCGAGGCGAGGGCCTTGAGCGCCGAACGGAAGCGTGCCTCCTGCTCGCGGGCGAAGTCGAGGTCGCAATCCGCCGTCGCGAGGTGGGAGAAGGCGCCGATCATCTCGAGGCCGCCTCTTTCAACGAGGCCCGCGAGCTCCTCCGCAAAGCTATCGACTTCCTTCCAGTTTACGCCGATGCGGCCCATGCCCGTGTCGATCTTCGCGTGAACGCGTATGCTTGCGCCTTCGGCCTTTGCCGCGGCGTAGGCCGCGCGCGCCTTCTCGGCCGATGCCACGGCGAGGTCCACATGGTAGCGCGCGAAGAGGGGCAGCTCGTCGTCGGGCGGCGAGCCCAGGACGAGGATGGGCGCCTCGATGCCGGCGCGGCGTAGTTCGACGGCCTCCTCGATTATGGCGACGCCGAGGTAGCCCGCGCCCTCGGCGAGGAGCTCGCGAGCGACTCGGAGCATGCCGTGGCCGTAGGCGTCGGCCTTAACCACCGCCATGACTTTTACGCCCGGCCCCGCGAGCTCGCGCGCCTTCGCAAAGTTGCGCCTGAGCGCGCCTAGGCGTATTTCGGCCCTTGTCGGCCTTTCCTCGAGATCTCCTTGTGACATGTTCCGGACCTTTCCTTGCCGATTAGTGAGCTTTCTTCATAAGCTGGGCGGATCTCTCGGCGGCTTTCACCACTGCGTTGATGAGGGTCAGACGCAGGCCACCCGCCTCGAGCTCGAGTATGCCGTCGATGGTCGTGCCGGCAGGCGTCGTGACCTCATCCTTGAGCTTGGCGGGGTGCTCGCCCGTGATGAGGACGTTGCGCGCCGCCCCGAGCACGGTCTGCGAGGCGAGTTCGATAGCCACGTCGCGGGGCAGGCCAAGCTTGACGCCGCCGTCCGCCAGTGACTCGATGATTATATAGACGTAGGCGGGGCCCGAGCCCGAGAGGCCCGTTACAGCATCCATGTGCTGCTCGTCGAGGACAAGGGCGCGGCCGACCGAGCGGAAGAGCTCGGTAGCCCAGGCAAGATCGTCGTCCCCGACCTTTGAGCCTGGGGAGAGGACGGTCATCCCCTCGCCTATGCCTACTGCCATGTTGGGCATAGTCCTGATGACGGGGACGCCCTTGGGCGCGACGGACTCGAGGAGTCCGAGGCTGACTCCCGCGGCAGTCGAGATGAGCAGCTTGTCCGGCCCGAGCTCGGGGGCGATCTCGGTTATCACATCGGCGACGGTCTTAGGCTTGACCGCAACGACGATGGCGTTCGATGCCCGCGCCACTTCACGGTTGTCCAGCACCGCGCGGATGCCAGTCTTCGCCTCGAGGGCCGCACGGTGGGCTTCGGTGCGCACAGAGAGGATGATGTCCTCCCTACGCACGATGCCGCGCTTCGCTACGCCGACCGCGAGCGCCTCGCCGACCTTTCCCGCGCCGATGATGCCCAGCTTCTTGCCCATGAAGACCTCCACCGTACAGCGCAAGTATAGCGCCGTACCGGGCGGAGCATCTATACGCCGTTTCCGGTCCCGCCGAGCTCCTCGAGGAATGCATCGAAGCGAGGCTTGTCCTCGTCGAAGATGCGGTCGATCTTGATGCCGAAGCGGCAGCGCCCGCCCGCTTGCTCCGAGTGCAGCACGTAGCCCTCGCCTCGCACCGAACCTTCGCCTCCCGCACCGTACACGCTGATCATGAAGAAGACGTTCGTGTCCGGCTCGATTGCCTCGTCCGCTATGCAGCTGATGCCTGCGCTTGAGATATCGAGGCCTTCGGCCCACAGATACTCTTCCTTCATGGCCTGCAAGCCAATGAGCTGCTTCATTTGAAAGCGCGGTGTTTTTCTCATTTCATCCATGCATCGAGTATAGAGCCCCGTCGCGCAGAGCGAAAGTGCGACCTCGTCAGGCGATGCTCTTGAATCTTGACGCAAAAACGCGTCAGAATCCCCCATGCGCGACGAACGTCCAACCTTACTTATGCCTGATAGCGCGGATCTGCCTTGCCTCTTTGAGATAAGTCGTCTTCTCGTACGGCACGCGAGTCTCGAGGAGGCCATGGGCCCTCTCCTTGCTCTCTTGGCCGATCGCGCCGGGCTTTCCGGCGGCATCGCGGCCCTCGCCCTCACCGATGACGGTGAAGTGCGCGTAACCGCTGTCTCCGATCCCGCCGACTCGTCCTTGGCCGGCAGGCGCGTGGATATCGGTTCGGGCCTTCTGGGTCGGGCCCTCTCTGCGGTCGCACCCGTCGAGGAGGCCGGGGGGCTCGCCGTTCCTATCCTTTTGGGCGGCGCCGCGGTCGGCGCCCTCTCCTTTTCGAACTCCCAGACGAGCCGCGAGCGCACGCTGTCCATTGCGGAGGCTGTTGCATCCCTTATTGCCGAAGCTCACGGCCTCCGCCGCCGTCTTGCCCGCGCGGCTGCCCTCGGCAGCGAGGCCGAGGGCGCCTCCCCGGGCGGCGGCCACATCGTCGCCGCTTCCACCGAAGTCTTCTGCGCCGACGAAGGATGGGCTCCGGCCGCGATAGTCGGCCGCTCCGCCCCGATGCGCGAGCTCTTCTCCATGATCGACCGCGTGGCGGGAACCGAGACGACAGTCCTCGTCTCGGGCGAGAGCGGCACGGGAAAGGAGCTCGTCGCCCGTGCCCTCCACGAGAGATCGGGACGCGCCAAGAACGCCTTCGTCGCCGTCAACTGTGCGGCCCTCCCTGAGTCTGTCATCGAGAGCGAGCTTTTCGGCCACGAGAAGGGCGCCTTTACCGGCGCCCAGGAGCAGCGCCGCGGCCGCTTCGAGCTTGCCGACGAAGGCACTCTCTTCCTCGACGAGATAGGAGAGCTCTCGCTCGCCGTTCAGGCCAAACTCCTACGCGTCCTCCAAGAGGGCGAGTTCCAGCGCGTGGGCGGTTCGTCCACGATCAAGACGGACGCGCGCGTCATTGTCGCGACGAACCGCGATCTCGAAAAGGAGGTCGCCGATGGCCGTTTCCGCGCGGACCTCTTCTGGCGGCTCAACGTCTTCCCCCTGCGCGTGCCGCCCCTGCGCGAGAGGCGCAGTGACATCATCCTCCTCGCCGACCACTTCGCCGAGAAGCATGGACGCCGCTCGGGCAAGCCTATCTTGCGCATATCCAGCCCCGCCATCGACCTCCTTGTTACCTACCACTGGCCGGGCAACGTGCGCGAGCTCGAGAACTGTATCGAGCGCGCGGTCATCCTCTCGACCGACTCGGTCATCCACGCCTATCACCTGCCGCCGAGCCTCCAGTCGGCCGACTCGACCGGCACCGGTCCTGCATCGACCCTGGATGCTTCCCTGGCCAGGCTCGAGCGCGAACTTCTTGTCGAGGCGCTCAAAATTTGTCGCGGCAATGCGGCGGCAGCGGCTAGGAGGCTTGGAGTCACCGAACGTAGAATGGGGCTCGCCCTTCACCGCTATGGCATAGATTGGCGCAGGTTTCGTACAACAATGTAGGAATTTGTCCTGTTCATACTCCAATGTTGGTTCCCTCAATGTGGAGTATAGAATCAAAACATTATCTAGTAATGAATTATTGTTATCGAATAGGTGGCATGATTTATGCTTTCTTTAGGAAGCAAATATCTATAGGCAAGAGGAGTGGTACATGAGTGATTGTATAGAAGTGACGACTCAGGGGCTCGCTGAAATTTACGGCAAAAATTGTTTTTCAAATTCGGTCATGAGAGAGCGTCTGCCCAAGACTATCTATGCCGAGCTGCTCAAAGTTCAGGCAGGCAAGCGAGAGCTGACTCTCGATATAGCCGAGGTCGTCGCGAGCGCGATGCGCGATTGGGCCCTCGAACGTGGGGCTACGCATTATACCCACTGGTTCCATCCCCTTTCGGGCATTTCAGCCGAGAAGCACGATTCCTTCATCAATCCCCTGGGCGATGGCCGAGTCCTCATCGAGTTCTCCGGCAAGGAGCTTGTGAAGGGCGAGCCTGACGCCTCTTCCTTTCCCTCCGGCGGCCTACGCGCTACCTTCGAGGCCCGCGGCTACACCGCCTGGGATGTGACGAGCCCCGCTTTCCTCAAGACTTCTGCGGACAGGACCACACTCTGTGTGCCCACCGCCTTCGTCTCCTATTTTGGGCACGCGCTCGACAAGAAGGTTCCCCTTCTCCGCTCGATCGAGGCGCTCAACAAGCAGTCCCTCCGCGTCCTTGCCGCGCTCGGACACAAGGAAGTGACCCGCGTCACCCCGACTGTCGGTCCCGAGCAGGAGTACTTCCTCGTGAACCGCGAGCTTTACAACAAGCGGCCCGATCTTGTCCTCACCGGGCGCACGGTCTTCGGCTCCATGTCCGCCAAGGGCCAGGAGATGGAGGATCACTACTTTGGCGCCATCCCCGAGAAGGTCGCCGGTTTCATGAAGGAGCTCAACGAAGAGCTCTGGGCCATGGGCGTGGCCGCGAAGACCCAGCACAATGAAGTCGCGCCGAACCAGTTCGAGCTCGCTTGCGTCTACTCGAGCTCCAACGTCGCGGCAGACTCGAACCAGCTCGTCATGGAGACCATCAACCAAGTGGCCACGCGCCACGGCATGGCTGCCCTCTTGCACGAGAAGCCTTTCGCCGGTATCAACGGCTCAGGCAAGCACGTCAACTGGGCCCTCGGCACAGACACGGGGGTCAACCTCCTCGAACCCGGATCCGACCCCTCTTCCAATATGCGCTTCCTCGTCTTTATCTCTGCGGTCATCGAGGCGGTGGACCGCTACTCGCCGCAGCTGCGAGCCTCCGTCGCCACGAGCGGCAACGATCAGCGCCTCGGCGGGAACGAAGCGCCGCCTGCGATCATCTCCATCTTCCTCGGCGATCAGCTCTCCGATGTCCTGGACGCCGTCGCCGACGGCAAGCCTTACATCTCCAAGGAGGGCGGTAAGATCGAGATCGGCGCCGCATCCCTGCCCAAACTGCCCCAGGACCTGACTGACCGCAACCGCACGAGCCCCTTCGCCTTCACAGGCAACAAGTTCGAGTTCCGCATGGTCGGTTCTTCGCAGTCCGTAGCCACGCCTTCCGCTGTGGTGAACACCGCCGCCGCCGACGTTCTCGGCCGTTTCGCCGATCGCCTCGAGGCCGCCGCGAGCAAGGGCGCCGACATGACGGCCGAGGTCCGCTCGCTCATAGCCGATTCCTACAAGGCCCACCGCCGTGTGGTGTTTAACGGCAACGGGTATTCCGAGGACTGGCACCGCGAGGCCGTCCGCAGAGGCCTGCCCAGCTTCAAGGCCGCGGTCGAGGTCATTCCCGAGTTTGCCTCGCAGGCGGGCGTCGAGCTTTTCTCACGCCAAGGGGTCTTTACAAAGGAAGAGGCCGAGAGCCGCTGCGTGATCTACCTCGAGAAGTACTCGAAGCAAGTCAATATCGAGGCCGGCATCATGGTCGAGATGGCCAGGCGCTACATCTTCCCGGCCGTCACCGCGAGCGCCGAGGACTACGCCCGCGCGGCGAGCAGCCTCGCCGCGGTCGGCGCCCTCTCCTCGCCGCAGGAGCTGCGCGCTCGCAAGCTGGCCGAACTTGCCTCCGCCATCTTCGACGAGACCGACAAGCTCGAGAAGGCGCTCTTGGGCGTGCAGGAGATCGAAGAGCCCCTTGCCGAGGCCCGCGCCTATCGGGAGAGCGTCATCCCCAAGATGAGCACCCTACGCGAGAAGGTCGACGCAGTCGAGCGGCTTGTCGAGGCCTCTCGCTGGCCTTTCCCGACCTACCAGGATCTGCTCTTCTCTCTCTAACCAACCATCGGTAATCGGGGCCCGCGCTCTTTTCCTCCTCGGAGGGCGCGGGCCCTTCTTTCCTCCTCGCGGGGCTCGACTATGTTATGCTATACTCCCTCGCGATGAAGGTTCTTAAACGGATAGCGCCTTTCGCGGTCATCGCGGCGGCTGTTCTTTTATTGCTCTACTTGCCCGACATCGCGCCCGAGCACTATACCGACCTTGCCACTTTTTTCCGCGTCGAGATCAAGCGGCAGGGCTTCTCCGGCTTCTCGGTGGCGGCCGTGGCCGACGGCTCCGTGCTCTACGTCGACGGCTTCGGCGTTGACGGCGAAGGGAAAGCCATCAACGCTGACACTCCTTTGTACGCGAGCGCTGCTTCCCAATCCATGGCCGCCCTCGCGGCCTATTCCCTTTCTCGTGACGGCCGGATCTCCCTCGACGAAAGCTTGCGCGATTACTTGCCTTGGTTCGAACTCGCCAGCTCCGCTGGCGCTGCCAGCTATGCTGGCAATGCCAGCACGAATTCCGGCGAGCTCGAGATCCGTCACCTCATCTCGCATTCGAGCGGGTTGCTCGATTCCGCCTTCGACGATGCCCATCCTGTGGCAAAGAATCTCGAGTCCGCGGCCCGCTCCGTGGTCGGCGCCAAGCCTTCCTCCGCTCCCGGTGTACGCTTCAGTTATACCAATACGGACTATCAGCTCCTCGGCCTCGTCATGGAGAAGGTGACAGGCTTGGGCTACGCCGCGATCCTCGACCAGAAGATATTCGCGCCCCTCGGCATGAAGTCTGCGAGCGCCTTGCCTCCTTCCGACTCTTCTCCCGTTGGCGCCGCGTCCTTCTTTTCTCTTCCCCTGCGCCGCTCCCCGCGCATCCTCTCCTACGCCGAGCCCTCGACGCATACGATCGCGAGCGCCGCCGACATCGGCCGCTACATGGCCTTCCTGCTCGGTCCCGAGAAATACAAGCGCGGCCCCGTTCCGGCCCGGGCGATGAGCGCTCTCTTCGATCCCCTCGTGCCCGACTCGCCTTTCGGCTATGGTTTCTTTCTTGGTCAAGAGCCCGGAGGCGACCGAATCGCCTATCACGACGGCTCGGTCGATGGTTTCTCGTCGCGTATCGTACTCTGGCCCGAGCGAAAATCCGGCGTCGCCGTGCTCGCGGCCCAGGGCTCGCTCCTGCAGTCCCTCTTCGCGCTGCCCGCGCTCACCGAGGGCGCTCGGAGCATCATCCGCGATGGTTCCGCCGTTCGTCCCTTTCCCTTGGGAAGGCTGTACATACTCCTCGCCGTCGTCGCGGCCGTCCACCTTTTTGCCCTCATCCTCCAGACGGGGGGCGCCCTTCAATGGGCCAAGGAGGCGAAGGACAAAGCCGAGGCCAAGGGCGTCGTCGGTCCCGTCGTCTTCGCCGCCTTCCGTGCATGGTTCGGCATCGCGGCGCGGATTGCGATCGTCGTGCTCTGCCCCTACGCGGTGGGTCTAGCCTTCGGCCGCGTCGTGACCTGGCCCCTGCTTTTCCAGCTCGAACCCGCCCTCGCAGTATGGTGCATCGGCGCCTGTCTTTTCGGATGCCTGCGCAATGCCGCGCGGCTCGCGTGGATGCGCCTGCCCTCGGGCTTTCGCAGGCTGCGCTAGCGCGATTTTTGTGTATCTTTTTATTCTGAAAAATGGTTTATAACCGCTAGACCGCTTCCCAATCTTGGAGCGAAGTTGGTATAGTCTTCCCATGACTCCTGACATTTTCGCATCGGACCCCTCCTGGCCTTATTCTCGCGCCAAGACTGCAGTCCTCTCCGCCGCTTCGGCGGTCATCCGCGAGGACGGCCCGCGCGCCGCCACTCTTAAGAACATCGCAGCAAAGGCCGGTATCACCGAGCCGGCCATCTTCCGTCATTTCGACGGCGTCGATGGGCTTTTCGCCGGCCTCTTCAGCGTCTACGAGCGCGTCTACGAAAGCTCGGTCGCCGCATACGACGCCGACGGTCGAGGACTCGCGAAGCTCCGTTCCGCGAGTTTCACCCTGGTGGACCTTATCGCAGCGAGTAAGGATTTCGCCTATATCCTCGTCTACGCGCGCCATGTCTTCCGCGGCTATCCCGAACTCAAGGCCAAAGTCGCCGAGAACGATGCGCGCGATCAGGCCCAGGTTCTCGCGTGCATCGCCGAGGGCATCAAGTCGGGCGAAGTGCGCTCCGACATTGATCCCGTCTCTGCCGCAGTCTCGCTCATTGGCGGCATCTACATCACCGCGGTGATGTGGATCGAGTCCGGTCTCACCTTCGATATCCGTGAGATCTACGCGGATCGCTGGGACGACTTCGAGCGCATGGTTGCGACAAAACCTGTCTCCCGTTCCCGCGAGGCCAAGGCCGCGTCCCGCGAGCGCGCTGCGGCATACTTCCCGCTCCGAGTTCCGCCCAAGGCCAAGGCCGCTTCCGCGAAGAAGGTTCAGCCTAAGGCGTCTTCGGCGAAGTCCGCCTCCGCCAAGCCCGGCGCCTCGAAGGCGGCCCCTAAGCCTGCGGCCAAGCGACAAGTCGCGGCCAAAGCCGCGGCCAAGAAGCCCTCGACGAGGACAAAGTAAGAAAGCTCCCCTTCCCAAATCGTGGAACGACTCTAGGCTACCTTTACAGGCCGCAGGGAGCAAAAGAAGTCCCGCGCCTCCGAGGGAAGTCGGGCTGCTGCTAAGCGTAGTCTAGTAGAAAAGGTGTGCGTCCTCCGAAGAAAGTCGGACGCACACCTTTTCTACTAGATTACGCCCAGGAGCATCGCGCTTAGCGCCATTGAGGACATCAGAAGTCACTGCGGCCTGGGGTATGCGGAACGGCGTGTAGGAGTCGCGGAATGCCATAGGGCTTCTGCGGCTCAATCGCTAAAAGCTAATACCCGTTGCCGTCTATCTTGTCGCGGGGAGCAAAAAAAGCCTCAGTGCCGACTTTCCTCGGAGGCACTGAGGCTTTTTTTGTCCCCGCGGCGTATCGACTGTTGCAGGTTGTCGTCCGACTTTCCTCTCGATGCGCGGCGCATTGCGCCGCAGGGCCTTCTCCCTCGCGCTTCCTTTTCCAAAGCCAGTTAGCTTTCCCAGTCCCTCACCGCGGCGAGATGTTCGAGCACCGCCTTCGGGGCCTTGGCCGCCGCAGCCGCCTCGAAGAGCTTTTCCGCGAGGAGCTTGCCCGCTCCCTGCACGGCGCGCTTGGGCAGGGGGTCGGCATCGTCGATCGCGTCGAGGATGCGCTTGGTCTCTTTATTGGAAAGAGCGCTGAGGATATGGTCGTGGGCCTCGGGTTCCATGCCCTGCATGGCCGTGGCGACCAGCGCGCCTTCGGTTTGGCGAAAGGCTCCTTTGATGATCGTCTGATCGAGTCCGAGTATGGCCTTGGTGATTGCCGCGACGTAGACCGGATCGGCGACGAGTTCGTCCTCGGGACCGAGGTGCAGCTCCCCGCGCTCGTCGAGGTTGCGCAGCACTTCGAGGAAGGTGGCCTGAGCTTGCTCGATCTCGTCGCTCGAGAGGTGGACGCGCATGCGGGCAGCGTCGTCCTCGAGGGCCGCGGCGCCGATCTTGCCGTAGAGCGGCCGCGCCAGGTCCATGCTCTCCTGCGGACAGCCGGCGAGGGCTGCCGCGGCGATCTCGTGGCCTGCCGCGCGCAGGACGCGCTCGAGGTTGCGCTTGTCCATCGCGAGTATGCGGATGACGTCGGGCAGCTCGCCCGGGAAGACGAGGCTCTCGCCCTTGGCCCGTCGCCGCTTCGCGCGATCGGAGAGCCAGTCCTCGGCCTTGTCGTAGTACTCGCTCCCGAGGAACGCGGTCATGCGTCTCATGACGACGCTGTAGTGCTCGTCCGCCGCGACGCCGCGCAGCCCTGCGCGCACGAGGAGCCACTCGAGCTCGGAGCCTGGATCGTCGGCCCCGTCCTTGGGCTCGGCCTGCGCGAAGGCGCGGTCGAAAGCCTCCGGATCCGCGCCTGTCGCCAGGATCGTGAGCCCAGCCTTGAGGGGCTTGCGGTGCTCGACCGTGGCCGCCTTCTCGATCGCTTTCTCCGAGGACCTCGCGTCCGCCGCGAGGGCACAGATGCGCGTAGCGAGCTCGAAGAGAGCATCCTTCTTCTGCCTCGAGACCTTGGAAGCGTCGAAGAAGCAGGACGCTGCCTCGGCTATAGCCTCGATCATCGCTCTTTCCCCGCCGCTGGCTCGTCCTTCTCGAGTTCCTCGAGGACTGCGAGGGCCTTGTCGGCGCCGAAGTAGGGCAGGAGCTTGCGCGCCATGAGCGCGGGATCGTCGGACTCCGAGAGGGCGAGTATGCCTTCGATCGTCACGCAAGCCTTGAGGAATGGCCAGCCCGCCTTCTCCTCTATGAGGAGGTAGGTGGCGAGTATTTCTTCGAGCGCCTCTCCCGAAACGCCTTCCATGACGAGGCGGAGGCCCACGGCGAGGAGGGGATCGTCGATCGAGGAGAGCTCCGACTCGAGTGAGAGGAAGCCTTCACTGCGCGCCTTGCGGTCCAGGTCCATGAGGCGCTTGATAATCGGCCCCAGACCCTTCTTCTCTTCCTCGCGGCACTGCAGCCTGCGCGCGAGATCGGCGTTCCACTGGATCATGTACTTCCCCCCACATGGATACTATATGCCGCTGGAGCCTTCTGTTCAAAGAGGTGGAGAGCGTTTTCGCCTATTACGGTGTCATCATTGTGTTGCGCAGATTAATGTGCTATATACTCTATCAATTTCTATCGGAGGTGTCTCATGAAGAAAGCCGCGATCGTCCTCCTCTCCCTCCTGTGCGTGGCGGGGCTAGGTTTCGCCGCCGATTTCTCCAAGAACGGGATGCTGCTCAATCCGGGTTCCGTCGATGTGAATGTCGGCATCGGGAATAGCTGGGGCTGGGGCTTCGACGTTGGCGGCGGCGCAGAATACGTCATCGGGAAGTTTGACGTCGCGAAGAACGTCCCCCTTTCCTACGGCGTCGCTGCTCGCGCTGCGCTCTATTTCGGCTACTTTGACGCTAACCCCCTCGGGCTTGGCGCCTTCGGCACCCTGCACTTCAACTGGGGAGCCCTCGATCTGCCCGAGGGCCTCAAGTGGCTTCGTAATCTCGACAGCTACATTGGCCTCGGCGTCGATGTTTCGCCCGGTATCTGGATCGACAGCATCGGAGGCTGCAGCTACTTCCTCTCGAAAAATTTGGCCGTCAACCTCGAGGCCGGCATCCGCGATAGTCGCATAGGTGTCCTTTACAAGTTCTAATCGATAGCTCTCGCGCCCATCGCCGCCGGGCGCGAGAGATGAGCGCAACGCATCGAATGGCAAGCAATCGAGAGAAAAAAGGACGCCAATCGGATGTTTTTTCGATCAAAACGCAGAAAGCTTTTGCCATACTCACCAGATGCCGATATAATGTATAAATCGATTTACGATCACAGGCCGCGAGGCGTGAATCGACGTTATACGGGCGAGGTCGTAATATTTCATATTTGAAAGGGGGACGCCCTACATGGCCGATAGAAGCGCCGCGCAACTCGTCGAGGTTCGACTAGTCGAGCTTAAGCGCGTCGACGATTCCTATTCCCAGGATTACGCCAAGGTGCATGAGCGCTTGGCGCGAAGGCTGGAAAAGGAGGCGCATCCCCTTTCCTCCGATACGGTATCGCTCGTCTCCGACGAACTCGTCGCTTGGCTCGCCACACTCGCCGCCAAGAACTACTCGCCCGATCGCCTCTCGCACATGCTCCGCGTGGGCTTAGGCCATCTTTGCACCGAGTATATCGTCGTCAATCCCCATCTGCCTCAGGAAGAAGTGGCTATACGGGCCTATGCGGAACTTCAGCGCCGCGGCTGGGACCTCGCCACCTACGATCCCGAGGTGGCTCAAGCCGCCTTGAAGCGCATGCAGTCGCTCGAAGCATCTCGCGGCAAGTCCAAGAAACCTTCGTCCTCGGCTAAAGCCGACTCAAATAAGAAGGTGATATGTAACCCGAAGATCGCCGAAGCCAAGGCCAGCAAGGCCACGCCGGCGAAGAAGGAGGCTCTCATGGCGTTAGAGAAGAAGTCTTCGCCGGTCAAGGCGAAGAAAACCGCGGCTAAAAAAACAGTCGCTGAGAAGGCGACTGCCAAGAAGCCCGTAGCCAAGAAGGCATCGGCAGTCAAGGCTACCTCGGCAGCTAAAGCTGGCGTTAAGAAGCCCGCGGCGAAGAAGGCATCGGCAGTCAAGGCTATCTCTCCGGCAAAGGCTGTCGGCGCAAGAAAAGCGGTTGCAAAGAAGGCTGTGGCCAGAAAACCGGCTGCCAAGAAGTCAGCGGCTAAGAAACCCGCAATCGAGCCCAAACCTGCCTCGTCTTCTTCTCCTATGGAGGAGAAGAAGCACGAGTTTATCTAAATCTTTGAAGATTACGCATACGGTTCCGGTATGTAGTGTACCGGAACCCGTATGCACTGTTCCCCGTTCAGTCTTCCTGTAAAGATTCCGGCTACAGGCGTTTCACGTCCTCGAGTTCGAGCCGGGTGATCGAGGCGATGGTTTCGAGGTCCATGCCCCGCTCCTTGAGACGGCGGGCGACTTCGGCGCGGCCCTCGGTCAAGCCTTCCGCATGACCTTCCGCTAAGCCCTCGGCGCGGCCGTTTTCCCTAGCCTCCTGGTTCTCCCGTATCTCCTCGGCCCTCAACCGCTCCCATTCCAGGCGCCTGTCGTAGGTGTACCTAGCCTTCTGCGCCTTCGTGTAGGTCTCCATGATCTCCACCGCCTCCTGGATATCTTTCTCGACCTCGCCGTAGCGAGGACCTTCCGGATCGATGTCCTCTCCATGCGCGAGCAGATACAGCCATTTGTCTATCCCTGGAGTGAATATACGAATACCTTCGATAGTAGGGCGACATGCTGCGCATGTCGCGAGGCTGAGGAAGGTTTCGTGTAAAGGCCTTCGTGGCGACATTCCCGTTGGTCATGTCGCCTTATTTACGAAGGCCTTAGTAACTTCCTCACTTAAACTCGGCAAGGCTGCTCGCTTGCCCAGCTCGATCGTCACGATCAGCAGGGAGTTCCCCAGTTTCGTACCACGCTGCAAATCGCAGGCCTAGCCGCCGATTGAAATCGGCCTGGGGAAATACTTGACGAATTCGCCAGGCCGGAGGCTTAATACTGTTCGTGCGCTTCGAATGGGATGCAACCAAAGACACGATCAATAGGCGAAAGCATGGCATTTCGTTCGCCTCGGTCATCCCGGTGTTTACGGATCCGAATGTCCTGACGCTTTTTGATCAAAAGCATTCGGATTTTTCAGAGGATCGGTGGATATCCATCGGCAGAGTACCCGATGGTAGCGTCTGCCTTGTCTGTCACACCTACCGCCAATCTGACGGCGTTCTGTCGGTTCGGATCATATCGGCCCGCAAGGCCGACATAGACGAAGAAAAGCAGTATTATTCCCTCTAGGGGAAGGTGAAGCTATGAAAGACCACTACGATTTTTCCAAGGCCGAACGCGGCAAGTTTTTCATAGGGGATGAGCCCTATGATGTCGTGATTCATGTCGATCATTCCAAAGCTGGCGCCAAGTTCGAGGTTTTTCACGGCCCCGATGGCAAGTATCGCTTTCGTCTAGCCGACAAAACTGGAACCCTTTTCACGAGCGAAGAGGGCTTTGCGTCTCGAGACGCCTGCCTTTCCGCTATCTCGCTCATCAAGCAGGAATCGCTTTTGGCTCCGACTACTTTCGCGTGAAATCGAAACTCCTCCCCCCAGTAGGCTGTTTTGGCTTACTCAGATATATTCTAAACATTAGGAGGTCAAGTAATGGACAAGTTAAAGAGCAACTTTATTTTATTAATTCCTATTGTATGCCTAATCAGTTCGTGTGTTTCATTTGGAGCCCTCCCTGAAAGTCCTCTTGATCAAGCCGCCGCCAAGGGTGATTTAAAATATATTAATGATTACCAGGGCGATATAAATGTAACAGATAAAAACGGCATGACTCCATTGATGTGGGCGGCTCAAAGTAATCAATTGGCAGTAGTTAACGCACTTATTGAATACGGAGCTAATGTCAATGCAAGTGATAAAATGGGAGAGACTGCATTAACACACCTGTGTGAAAGTTTTTATACTTCTCCGGAAGTGGTTAAAGTTTTACTCGATGCAGGTGCAAATGTTAACGCTAAAAATAGTGACGGGAATACGGCCTATAGAATATTTGAAGGTCTGCATCATGATTCAGGCAAGCCGGAGATTGTCAAAGTAATAAATTATTTAGTTGCCGCAGGAGCCCAATGATTAACAGCTTTGAGGGCTTCGGGGATAAAACAGAGAGATTTGTCTCAGTGCGCCATCGAGGCCCATATCGTAGGCGCCCTAGCCAATCTAGCGGCGGCCCCCCTCCATGCGGCGGCGCTGAAACCCGACAGCGAGATGATGTCATCGCCCGAATACACGAAGTCGCGCATCTTATCCGGTATTCTCTTGCCTAAAATGGATAATAAATGCAGAAAAATAGACCAAGATAGACGATTTTATGGACAGGGTGGCTAATTTTTCTTCTTTGATAAGAATCTAACTCATTATTAAAAATGAAATTATCGAATTTTACTAAAGGTTACACCAGAGTAGCTTAATTATATAGAAAATCTTGACATTGAAAATTGTACTTACTATACTCCGGCTCACCTTACATAAGGAGGATTCAATGAAGAAGTTACTCATCGTTCTTCTCGCTCTCACGGTGATTAGCGTTGCCGCTTTTGCCGACGACGCCGCACCGGCTCCCGCTCCAGTCGGGCAGTTCCACATCTCCAACTATGGCGAGCTGTTCCCCTACGCCTCGGTGGGCGGCGGCGGGGCCACCGTTGGATGGGGGCCGAACTGGGATCCTAACCATGGTGTCGATCAGGACTGGAATTTTACGTACGACGGTAACGGTTTCGGCTACGCAGGGAAGTTCGAGTTTGCCATGGGAAATATCCTCGACAGCACCACAGGCTGGGGAAATATAAAGTCCTTCGATGCCTATTATCAGATCACGAAGTACGTGAAGTTCACGGCCGGTCAGCTTGATGTCACCGACTACCGCTGGAGCACCTTTATCGAGGGTGCCTTCAACGACCGGTTCGGGGCTCGCTCGTTTGCAGGCATGGTCCAGGTCTACCCGGTCGACGGGCTTTCGCTTGCCGTGCTGGAAAATGTCCCTGGCCAGACGACAAACGTTACTGGCGTTACTACAGGATATGGCGGGAAAAATGCCCTTACGTCGTACGAACAGGCAAGTATATCTTCGTATGGTACTACGGTTCCCGCCGACTACCAAGATTGGACGAACCTGGCCGCAAGCTATGAGATTAAAGATGTGGCCAAGTTCTATGCAGCGTGGAACAACACCCTCCAAGAGGTCTCCGTCGGCGTCAATGTGTCGGCCCTCAAGCCGGTGAGTTTCCAGGTCGTGTACGACGATGATTACAATTCTGCCGCTTCCACGAGCGCAAGCACGATCTGGGCAACCGCTAGTTATACTAAGGACGCTTTAGCCCTTTCTCTCGATTTAGGCTATGGTTCTGGTACCAGCTGGTATTCTCAGACCGCCTTTGCCTTCGAGATCAATCCCGAGTATACGATCGGCAAGTACGCGGTCGGAGCCTTGCTCGGCTACGACAACGGCCAGGGACTTGGCCTCTTTGGCGGCCAGGATAACACTTGGGACGGCGCAGAGGTCTATCCCTATGTGAAGGCCAACTTCGACAACGGCAGCTTCCTTCAAGTCGGTGTCCTCTATGCGAGCGGCTCAGGGGTTTCTGGCGGCGCCAATGGGGGAAAATCCTTCTTCTCGATTCCCATAACCTACAGCGTTTCGTTCTAAGCTGCGATCCGGTTTCGAGTAACAGGGCCCCGTTGGGGCCCTGTTTTTTTTGAACGGTCTTCCGCCTAGTAGGATCCCAGTCCGTCTTTACCGTAACCGATGATCGCTAGTATTGGTTATACTCACGACTCCTATTGCTCTATCGGGGGAATTATGAAGAAGTTACTGACTGCGTTCACGGTCTTCGTTATTTCAATAGCCGCCTTTTCCGGATGTGTCACTACCCGGAGCATAGGGGGAGGCGAGGGCGTTCAACAAGATTCGATCTCCGTCAAGCTCCTTTCCGAAAAAGAAGTCAAAGACGCCTACGGTTGGAGCCTGCAGAACAATCCCTATCTGGCCCTGGGTGGGATGCTTTTACCCAAGGCCTACGACTTCCTCGTGTTTAAGATCGAGGTGAACATGGTCTCGGAGACGCAGATAGAACTCATCGGGGCCGGCGCTAAAAACGAAAAGGGAGTAGTCAAAGCCCCCTATTACAGCATGGAGGAATTTAAGGAAGTGACCATGAGATCGGTGGAGGATCAGGCGAATAGCGGTTCCTACTCCACCCGCGAGAACAAAGTTACCTGGTACTACATGCCTTCCGGAACAGTGACATTAGAGCCAGGCAAGCACTCCTACACGTTCGTACTCGTCGGGAAGCATCCCCTTCCGGATTCTCTCACGGCCCACATACAGTTTTCGGTGGACGGGCAAGAGAAAGACTTCGATCTTCCGATTCCTGATGCGAAATGATTCGGAAGAGGGTCGCATACCCTGTCAGCTATGCTGCGGCATTCCACGACATACTATATGGTATGCGATCCCTCATACAATCAATTTCCTTGCCGTACGAACGATGCCTCGCCGCGAGGCATTTCCTTTCGTCGCCGATGAAGCTCTACATGGACCCTATATGAAGTATAACAAAAGGCCACCCTTGCGGGTGGCCTTTTGTTGTGGTTGAAGAGAAGGAGAAGGAAGAACTAGAACCAGTACTCCACCTTGATGGGGACAGCCCAGTGACCCTGGGTAGCATCGAGAGACCCGTCAATCTGATTAACGAAATCCGTGGTGCAATACTGGAAACCGATGCCTACCGAGCCATTGCTGAAGCCCTTGGTAAGATCGATGAGGAAGGAGGTCGAGTTCTGGGCAATGCCGGCATTATCGTTCATGTAATACTGGTTGGCATACCGAATATCGCCGCCGACCCCTAGGCCGCCGCCGAGATCGTAGTCAAGACCTGCGCCAGCATTCATGCCCGCATTGCCGCTGGTGAAATCGTCATAGATGAAGAGCGCATGGATATTGGCAGCGCCCGCCTTGTAGGAGAGGTACACAGGCAGCTTGAAGGTGTAATTAGCAGTGTTGTTATCAGGGAGCCAAATAGCGGCTTCCGCGTAGAGGTTGGGAACGGCGCTAAGATTGAAGGCCGCCTGATACTGGCCAACTGTGGTCGAGCTGTTGACGGAATAGCCAAGCCTCTGGGCCTTGATAGTACCGATACCCGCAATGGTGTACCCTGCGCCGTAGCTGAGGTTGTTATAAACTCCATTCGGGTCGGTATTCGCAGCACTCCAAGTATCCAAAGCCTGAGCAAGCCCAGTGGTAGCGGCCGAATCGGCCTGGCAGGCAAAGACAAACAATCCACCAGTCTTGTAGGAAACGATGGCGTCTATCGGGGCAGATCCGCCGCCCTTCACACCGCCGATCCTGTTGAAGGTCGTATCATCGCCTTCCCACTGCGTCCTGATCCAGTCGTAGGAACCGAAATCAGCCTCGCCACGGAGGGTATCGTTGTACGCGCGACCGATCTGAATTTCGAGTCCAGGTAAGGGCTTAACCCAACCGCCCTCATCATCCGTGATCGAGAAAGCGTTGTTATCGACGCCCATATGGAACCAGAAACCAGAATATTCGGAATTGCCGGCTACGCTGAAACCAATACGGGGTGCATTACCCCAAGAAGTACCGATCCCGGATCCAACACCACTCGTGGTAGTAGTATTGTTATCCATCAGCGGAGCATAGATCTGCCGGCCCCACGCACTGAAAGTTATTCCTGCCGGGGTAGCAGCATCATCAGCAAATGCAAGAAATACACCAGCCACAAGTAACAATGCAAGAACTACGAAAGTCCTTTTCATTCTTACTTCCTCCTATAAAATTGCTTAACACAGATCAACGATCTGTTTTATTTTTTAACTAAAAGCTCACTGGTGCAGTGTAAACTCTACTTGAATATGCTGTCAAGTTTTTCTTGAACTCTTGGCAGGGGGAAAGAGGCTGTTTTTAAACAAGAAGGGACTTAAGTTTCCTTAGTTATAAACCGAAAGGGCGGTACAAAATGGAAAGGGCTGCCGCCTTTGGGGCAGCCCTTTCCATTTTGGGAGACTAGGGGACTAATGTACCTTTTTTCGGCTTCTTTAGTTATCCGAAGCCGGGGGAAGTATTCTAAATGCCCTATTTAGCTTTGTATTTCTTGATACCGTAATGGTATCGCCGTCTCGTCTGATTTCATAGACGTTACCCGTCAGATCGCTGAAGAGGCAGCCGGAATCGGTTCGAACGTAGTGTATGGGCCTGGCCGAGATTGACAACATGCTCAATTGCTGAATTTCGATGACTTTGTCCATGCGTTTGACGAGAAAGGTGGAGCCGAGAGCGACCTCGTTATCGTTCTTTGCGACATAGTCATTGCTGCCGAGCGTCCCTTGTCGCACGACGCGATGCAGACTAGGCTGACTCAGGGAATATTTACTAGAACCCAGCATGCCATGGGCATCGTAGGTGACTCCATTTTCGTCGATATAAATGGAAGCTTTCGAAGAAGGCTGGCTGAAATTCAGATCGAATGAGTCCTCTCCGAAGTTTACCGTTACATCTGGCAGGTCCGTCCCGCCTCCTTTACGCTGGAAACCGCCGCTTTGCTGTCGGAAATCGACCTTGACGGGAATCAGCCCCGCTATCACTTCTTCTATGTGAAAAGGCTCTTGAATTCCGTAAAGCCTCATTAGGTCGACCGAGATATTCCCATGAGAATCCACGAAGAGGCCGTTCCCCAGATCGATGCCGATCCACGAATATAGCGAGGGGTCGCTCGCCGGGGCCTCTGGGCCGAGCTGTGTCTGTAGATCATTGACCATCGGGGTGTCGTTCGTCGGCACCCGATAGACATCGACCCTGAGACCGCGAAACTCGGTATCGGCCTTGACCTGGAGGGGATCGAGGTTGAGCCAGGTCTGCGTTTCAGACAATTTGGGCGCAGTGACGCAGCCGGACAGCAGCACTAGGGCAAGAGGCAGGGAAAAAGCTAGGTAGGGCTTCATGGACAGTCTCCTTAGAGGTAGCCAGTCTATTATAATAACACCTCGAGCGATGTGAGGATACGTACAACGCATATCGCACCCGAGAGCAGCTAAGTTATAGCTCCTTCAGCCGATCTTGCCCATAAGGTCCGCCATCTCCAGAGCCGACATCATCGCGTCCCAGCCCTTGTTGCCGCTCTTTACGCCTGCGCGCTCTAGAGCTTGCTCGAGCGTGTCGCAGGTGAGGACTCCGAAGATGATGGGCCGGCCGGTTCGTAGCGATTCGGCGGCGATACCCTTGGAGACCTCGGCGGCGACATAGTCGAAGTGGGGCGTGCCGCCGCGGATGACCGCGCCCAGGCACACGACCGCGTCGACTTCTGTCTTTGCCATCCGGCCGGCGACCAGAGGGATCTCGTAGCTTCCCGGAACTCGTACAAGCGTCAGGTCTTTCTCATTCCCGCCGTGGCGCACGAAGCAGTCCAGGGCTCCCTCGATGAGGCGCCCCACGACGAGGTCATTGAAGCGCGCCGCGACCAGGACAATCTTTTTCCCATCGGCCTTAAGTATTCCTTCGATCTCTTTCATCTTTCTCTCCTAGTTTCAGATTACGTGGCCAAGGCGGTCGCGCTTGGTTTGGATATAGCGCTGATTGTGAGAATTAGCGGGGATGCTCAAGGGTAGGCGCTCTATGACTTCGATGCCATAGTTCTCGAGACCCGCGACTTTATCGGGATTGTTGGTCAAAAGCCTCACTTTGGTCCGGCCCATCAGCTTAAGCGCCTGGGCCGCCTCCCAGTAGTCTCGCATGTCGGCAGGGAATCCCAGGCGAATGTTGGCGTCGACCGTGTCCAATCCCTCGTCCTGAAGGACATAGGCGCGAAGCTTCGCCTCGAGGCCTATGCCGCGCCCTTCCTGATGCAGGTAAATGAGAGCTCCTTCTTCCGCCGTTCCGATGAGGCGCATGCTCTCTTCCAGCTGTTCGCCGCAGTCGCAACGCAGCGACCCGAGTAAGTCGCCGGTAATGCACTCGGAGTGGACTCGTACCAGCAAGGGTTCCTCGTCGGGCTCTGCCGAGTAAGGTAGCGTCGCGAGTTTTTCCCCTCGTGTCAGGATGAGTATCCCCTGCGTCGAAAGGCCATAGGGCGACTCGACGTGATGCACGGTGAATTCTCCCCACCGCGTGGGCAATCTGGCGCTCGCGAGCGGCCGTACGAGCGTTTCGTTGCAACGCCGGTATCTGACTATGTCGGCGACGCTGATGAGCGTTAGGCCAAGGCGTCGGGCGACGGCTTTTAGGCTGTCGCCCGACGCCATGCTGCCGTCCTCCCGCATGATCTCGCAGATGACGCCCGCGGGGGGGAGGTTCGCAAGACGGCAGAGCTCCACTGCCGCTTCGGTATGGCCCCCTCGCTCCAATACGCCACCCCCCTTGGCCACGATCGGGAAAATATGGCCAAGGCGGCCGAAATCGGCGGGACGGCTGGCAGGGTCGGCCAATGCCCGAAGCGTGGCCGCACGGTCTGCCGCCGATATTCCGGTGCTCGTACCTTGTATGGCGTCCACGCTCTGGGTGAAAGCGGTGCCGTGGAGGGCGGGACGATTTTCATCGGCCTGTACCCTGAGGTCGAGACGCTCTGCCGTGGCTGCGTCAATCGCGCAGCAGATGAGGCCTCGGCCTTCTTTCGCCATCAGGTTCACGTCCTCTGCCGTGACCTTGGCTGCCGGGATGAGGAAGTCTCCCTCGCACTCCCGGTCTGGGTCGTCGCTCACGATGACCATCTTGCCCGCGCGAATATCCTCTATCGCGCGTACCACGCTATTCTTTTCCTGCATATTCATCGGTACCCCCATGATTTCAGTCGCTTGATGTCGAGAGAAGACTCGCCGCCTTCGGGCTTGTCGGCAGCCAGGGCCGCTTGGACATAGGAGGCCAGTATGTCGAGTTCGACATTGACCTCGTCCCCCGCCTTCCTGTCCGCGAGGTTCGTCGCGAGCCGCGTGTGCGGAATCACCGATATCCGCGCTACAGGGCGACCGCTGCTAAGAGAGGCGCCCGGAGGGGAGCCCTCGAGAGCGGCGACTGTCAAGCTTATGCCGTCAATTGCGATCGAGCCCTCGCTTACGACGCCTCTGGCCCAGGAAGGTTCGAGCTCGATGACGAGGAACCATGCTTCGAGTTCGCCGCTAGCGGAACCATCCGCCGCCGATATGGCGGGGCCCCAGGATCGAATGCGGGCTCTGCCCGTCACGTGGCCCAGGACGAAATGGCCATCCATACGGCCCGTGGCTAACAGTGCCCGCTCGAGGTTGACCCGGGCGCCCTGTTTCATGCTCCGCAAGGTAGTCTTCTCGAGGGTGTCGCCGACCGCTTCTACTTCGAAGTGGTCGCCTCCGGTTGAGGTAATGGTCAGGCATACGCCGTTCACCGCAATCGACTCTCCGATTTTCAAAGAAGGAGCGATGGCGGGAGCGTGTATTCCTAGTCTCATTCCTGTGGATGTGGTGTGCAGCGAGCCGATTGTGCCGATTCCCTCGATCAATCCTGTGAACATGGTAGTTCCTCTCCCGTGATCCTCTCTGCGCGCCGCGTTGCGTCCACACGGGCGAAGCCCTCGCCTGATGTAAAACGGAAGTTTTCGAAGGCGATCCCCCGGCATGGCGAAAGAATGCCGAGATCGCCCACCGCAGCTATCCCCTCTCCGAGGATCAGCGGGGCGATGAAAACGGTGAGTGCGTCCCAAAGTCCATGCTTTAGCAGGCTCGTGATGAGGGCGGCCCCCCCTTCCACCATGACCGATCCTATACCGTGCTTGTACAGCTCACGAAAAACTAGAGGTAGGTCGGGCAATCCTTCCGCGTTGGGAGCGATCTCTATCGAGCCCAGGCCGGCGGCGCGGCACTGCTCCAAGGCCGGACTTGCCGTCGCAGCGAGGACCGTAGTGCCTTCGCGAAGTGGAGGCGTAAAAAGGCGGGCGCCCAGATTTAGAGGCTGCCGTCCCGCAAGTACCAGCCTTCGGGGCGACGGGCGGCCTTCGTTCCCGGCGCTACGGACAGTCAGTTGAGGATCATCGGTTCGTAAAGTATTGGCGCCGATCATGATCGCGTCGTGGCGGGCCCGCAGGTCATGGGCCTCGTCGCGCGCAACCTGATTAGTGATCCATCGCGAAACGCCGTTACTGCAGGCGACGCGTCCGTCGAGGCTTTGCGCCCACTTAAGGTGGATGAATGGGCGCTTGTTGCGTATAGAGACTGCAAAGGATTCAAGCAGCGTGGCGGCCCGCTCGGCCAGGAGCCCCTCTTCCACTGCAATGCCCGCTTCCACGAGACACGCGGCGCCACGGCCCGCTACCCTGGGATTGGGATCCCTGCACGCAAACACCACCCGCTGGATCCCTTTGGCTATAATCAGCTCCGTGCATGGGGGGGTGCGCTTGCCCCCGCCCGAGTGGCAGCAAGGCTCCAGCGTACAGAAGAGGGTCGTGCCTGGGGGGAGCGTCGATGAAGGACCTAGGGCCGCAAGGGCTGCAGCTATAGCTACAACCTCGGCGTGGGGCGAACCAGGTCCATGGTGGAAACCCTCGCCCAGAATATGGCCGTCCGCAACCAGCACCGCGCCTACCGCCGGGTTTACCCCGGCTAGAGGGAGAGAAAGCCGGCCGAGCTCCAGCGCCCGCTCCATAAAGGAAAGATCAGAGCACACGATCCACTTCCTTCTGGGGCGGGTAAAAGCGCACCCAAACAACGAGCCTCCTAAAATAGGAAACCTCGATGAATGGGGCGTGCAAATAGACAAATAAGGGGAATTTCGATCTTTTCCCGTCCGGACTTTACCGTTGGCACCGGAGTCTCACCGGTTCAGTTCCGAAAATCCCACAATGGAATCACGGAAGTAGCGGGCTTTACCGCCAGTGGGGAATTACACCCCGCCCCAAAGATAGTTGAAATATACTTTTTGCAAAGGGCATTGTCAATTCCCCTGGCATTGCATGATATCTATGCTTCGCCGATACTTGTCCAGGTGGCATTGGCCGATCATACTGAAATGGTGGAGGGCATGCGTAATGTCGAATGTCGTGTCTCTTGCCCAGCTTATCGAGCGCGGCGGTGTCTATTACAATATAGGAGGGTCTAGTCCTGTGGAGGTCCTGAGCGAGGCTACCAAGGCGATGGCCTTGCCCAAGGGGCTCGATCGCGAGGCCCTCTTAACCGCCATCCTCGAGCGGGAGTCTCTCATGCCCACGGCCCTCGGCCATGGCGTGGCGATTCCTCACCCTCGCAACTCGATGCTCACCGATATCGCTTCTCAGCGTGTGGCGGTCTTCTTCCTAAAGGCGCCGGTATCCTACAATGCGCTCGATCGCAAGCCGGTGACAACGCTCTTCCTTATACTCTCGGCGGACGCGAGGAGCCATTTGGCTACCCTCGCCGCAGTATCCCACCTCTGCCAGCATCAGGACTTCCTCGATTTTCTCGCGAAGCGCCCCAGCAAGGAAGAACTGGTCGGCCGCATAGCGGAGGCGGAGGCTTCCTGGGCAAAGGCGTCGGAAGACTAGGTAAGCGCGTTTTCTGCCATGCCTACATGACTAAACCTCGCCTTTCCTTTCTGGACGATGACCGCCTCCGCGGCCTTGTAGCAGCTTTGGCTTCTATTGCAATCCACGCAATACTTATCGGCTTGCTATCCTTGAGGATTCCCTCCTTCGCAGTCAGGGGCGACGCCGAAGCTCCTACTCTTTTCGTGAGCCTACAAGAAGGTGATGGTGGTGAGCCCGCTACCGCGGCACCTGGCGCTTCCGCGAAGGTTGCCGTCGTACAAGAATCGAAGGCTGTCGCATCGCCGGAAGTGGGAGAGGAGGCTCCACACGTAGCGCCTCCCCAAGAGGCCGCAAAGGATTCTGATGGCGACCAGGGTGGCGAACCGAGCCAGGGCGGTGCAGCAACTGCGACAAATACGGGACTTAGTGGTTTTCAAGGCGGCGTTTCGGGGGCCTCCGGCTCGGAAGACGCCGGTACAGGCTACGGTGGTACGGGCGAGGGAACGAACGACGTTTTGGGTGCTGATCCTGCAGCCGCCTTCGTCGCGCGGGTCGGCGCGGCTCTCCAGGCGCGCAAGACCTACCCCGAGGCAGCGCGCAGGCGAGGAGCCGAGGGCGTTGTCCGCCTGAGACTCCGTGTATCCGAAGATGGCCATCTCGTCTCGGCCACGATTGCATCGAGCTCTGGCTCGGGCCTTTTGGATCATGCTGCCCTAGCACTAGCCTCGTCTGTCTTCCCCCAAGAGAACCAGTCGCAGCGTGAGCTAACGTTCGTTCTCGCGGTGAAGTACTCTCTCGGTCAGGCTACTGTGGGAAAGTGACGGATATCTGTGCGCCCCGTTTCGATTCGGCCTGAATCGCGCCGCCCAGCTGCTTTGCGAGCATCGTAACGAGGCTCATCCCCATGCTTTCTGCCGTCATGGGGTCGAAGCCTTCGGGCAGGCCGATCCCGTCGTCGGCCACGCTTAGTCGTATCTTGCCGTCGGCGGCCTCGAGGACGATCCGTATCTCTCCTTCGGCTCCAGGTGGATAGGCGTACTTGATGGCGTTCGTCAAGAGCTCATTGAGAATAAGCCCGAGGGGCAGCGCGTGGTTCGCGTCCAATTGAAGGTCGCTCGATCTGGAACTTATGCGCACAGTCCTGCTGGCTATAGTCTTGGAGATCGCTTCCGCCAGGTATCCGATGTAGGCTCGAATATCGACGGAGTCCAGGCTCTCCGACAAGTAGAGGCGTTCGTAGACCGCGGAGATCGCGTCGATTCGGCCGAGGGTCTCGCGAAATATTACTCGGGCGGCCTCGTCAGTCAATGAATCAATCTCGAGGTTCAAGAGAGACGAGACGATGCTCAGGCTGTTTTTGACGCGATGCTGGAGCTCCTTCATCAGCATCGTCTTTTGTTCCGCGGTTTTTTGCAGGGATTTCTCGAGATTTTTGAGCTCTGTTATATCGTGACCGATGCCGGCGAGACCGATGATCTCGCCTTTGACGTTTCGGAGTGGAACCTTGGAGGTCGACAGCCAGAGTACGCTGCCGTCGGGCTGAACGAAATCCTCTTCGCGGTTCAAAATCGGCGTCCCATCCCTGATCACTCTCTGATCGTCGAGGTAGCCGCGCATCCCGACCGGACCAGGGAATAAATCGAGGTCGGTCTTGCCGAGTTCGTCGTTTGTGTCGTTTCGCTCAACGTTATGAAATGCAGAGATATTGGAGATGATCTTTCGACAGGTCGCGTCCTTGAAGTAAACGGGGTCCGGCAGGACGTCGATGAGGGTTCGAAGGAAAATGCGCTCCTGCGCATCTTTTTCCTCTGCTTTTTTCCGATCCGTGATATCTCGGCCGATACCTACGAGGCCGATGATGGACCCCTGCCGGTCGCGCAAGGGTATCTTGGAGGTTAGCAGCCAGCGTCGGCCGCCATCCGGGCGTATGAACTCCTCCTCGCGGTTGATTATCGGCTCGCCGTTTCTGACCACCGCGAGATTGTCCCGATGGCCCCTGACGCCGATATCGCCCGGAAAGAGTTCGAGATCGGTCTTGCCGATCGCCTCTTCGCCGCAGAGCCCGATATTCTCGAGATCCGCACGGTTGGCAATGATCTTCCGGCCTTCGGCATCGTTGAAGTATACGACGTCGGGCAGGTTGTCGAGGAGCGTCCGCAGGAAGAGCTGATCGCGTCGTGCTCGTTCTTCCGACTCCTCCACTTTCTCGAGACTGATCCTGAGTCTCTCGTTGATCGCTTCGATCTCCATATTCTTCTGGTATAGTTTCTTTTGAGCTTCAAAGAGTTTGAAGGCCATCTTGATGGACGCGTCGAGGACGGTGAATGGGGAGGATTTCACTACGTAGCCGTAATTCGTAATCTTCTCGGTCTTTTCGACGAGCTCGGGCTCAGTATGCGACGAGAGGAAGAGGATAGGTACATCGTACGATCGAAGTATCTCCTGCGCGGCCTCGGTCCCGTCGATTCCTCCTCCAAGGTCTATATCCATAAGAACGAGATCGAAGGAATCCGGGTTTTTACGGAAAATATCTATGGATTCCTCGCCGCTTGCCACGCATGCGACAGAGTATCCGGCGTGCTTGAGCTTCCTTTCCTCGTCCAGCGCTATAAGCGCCTCATCCTCGACGATGAGGATCGTCTTGGGTCTCTCGCTCATGCGAATGTAGGGTTGAGCCTTTTCATGAAGTTCTATCATTTTAACCTGTTAGCGAATGAGGTCAAGGGCGGTCTCGATACAGGCCTTAACGTGCGAGATCTGTACGCCGATTGCACATGCCTCGAATCGAATATCCATTATCATCTCGCGTGAGGGGTATTCTTCGTTCGTCGAGCTGGGGCCGCTCGAAGCCGTTACGTATGATTGATGTCATCCCCAATGCTCGTTCGTGCTTGGCAACCCGAGCCCCGGGCCGTCTCCGCCGAACTCAAGAAGGAGCTGTTGAGAAAATGGCAAAAGCTTGTTACCATCAAAGGAGAATCGTGATGAGCAGGAGCATGACCATGGCGACGACAGTTGATGGGATCCTTGAAGAGATAGCGCAACTGAGCATCGAGGATCAGGAGATGGTCGACGAGATCATGCGTAAGCGGATCATCGAGGGCAAGAGGGAAGATATCCGGTCCGATTATCTGGCAGCTCTGGCGGACCGGACACAGGGCCGGATAAAGTCTGGCTCCGTCAACGACCTCTGCGGGAGCCCATGACGGATGATTCGACTGGAATGGTCCGACCGCTTCGAGAAATCCTTGAAGAAGTGTATTGAGTTGAAGCGCATTGGAACTGTCGCTGTCCTTCTAAGCCCTACCGAAAGCCCTAAGCGAGGCGACCAGGCCATGGTCCTGCCCAAGGGACTCGACCGCGAGAGCCTTTAACCACCATGTCATAGGGCGTTTAAAAACAGAAACCGGCTTCCGAGCCATACTCCCTCCTCGATCACGTTTGGGTCACAAACGGGTCACAAGTTTGGAATAGACTAGGATTCCGGTTTTTCGGTCATCCATCTAATTCACTACAGAATAGAGATTTGCCCGGAGGGGGACTTGAACCCCCATCCTCGCGGACTAGAACCTGAATCTAGCGTGTCTGCCAATTCCACCATCCGGGCAAGCATTCGGATGCTACACTGAGGCGCGTCGGCGAGTCAATGCGCGGCTTGACCGCGTCGCGTAGCGCCACCTATAGTGAGCTAAGATTCAGGATGCGCCCCCGAAACGTTGATGCCGAACTTCTCGCCCTGCTCAAGAGGGCGGAGCTCTTTTCCGGTCTTATCGACGAAGATCTCGCCTTTGTCGCCGATCGAGTCGAGTCGATCGGGCTTGCGCGCGGCGCGACGCTCTTCGCCCAAGGCGAAAGGGCGCAGCGCTTCTTCATCGTCCGGTCGGGCCAGATTGGCGTCTACAGGACCGAAGAAGGCTTGAGCGAGCGCGAACTCGCGCGCTATGTCGCGGGCGACGTACTCGGTGATTTCGACTTCGCAGTGGGTTCGGCCTTCGACGCCTCGGCCCGGGCCTATACCGAAGCCGAGCTCCTCGCTTTCCCATCATCCGGGCTATCCATGCAGGACCTCGCCCAGGAGAGGCCGGATGCCTCGGCCCGCATCTATCTGCGCTCGCTCTCCATGATCTCCTCGCGCCTGCGCTCCACGCAGAGGCTCATCTCCGAGAACGCACCGTGGGTTCGAGAGCTGCGCAGGCAGATCTACACTGACTCGAGCACAGGCCTCTGGTCGCGCGCCTTTCTCGACGAGGAGGTTCCGCGCAACCTCGCCCAGCCGACTGCTATCGTGATGCTCAAGCCCGACAAGTTCAAGGAGCTCAACGATATTCACGGGCACGCTGCGGGAGACGAGGCGATGTCTCTTCTCGCGGGCATCCTCGTCGGCCAGACCGAGCGTCTCGGCCGCGGCTGGGCGATACGTTTGCGCTCGAACGAGACGGCGATAGTCGTGCCGCGCTGCGACGCCCAGGAGGCCACTGCCTCGGCGCGCGTCCTCGCCGCCGAAGTCGCGAAGATGGACGTGAGCTTTGCGCGCGGCACGGGCTTCTCCTTTACCGCGAGCCTCTCGCTCGCAATTTGGCCGTCGGATGGCCGCGATTGGAAGCGCCTCATCGAAGGCGCCTACGGTCTCCTCGCTCGCGCATGGAAGGACGGAGGCGACAGGCTTTACCGCCTGAAGCCCCAGGCCAATCCATGAACCCGAACGACGAGCGCGTGCCGGACTTCATTGCGGGATTACCTCTGTTCAAGTGCATGAGCGGCCTCGAGGTCAACGCAGTCGCGGCCTTCCTCGAGCCGCGGCGCTTCATCTCCGGCGATACCGTATTTCGCGAAGGCGAGTCGGGCAAGGAGCTCTTCATCGTGCGCTCGGGCCTCATCGGCTCTTATGTCGCGCAAACGGACGGCACAAGGCGAGAGGTCTACGAGTTCGCGCCCGGAGTGCTCTTCGGCGAGATGGCCATCATCGAGGACGAGCCGAGGTCGGCCACCTGCTACGCGAAGGAGGCCTCGGAGCTCCTCGTGCTCGACGGCATCGATTTCTACCGCCTCGTGTGGGAGCATCCGGCGATCGGCGTTAAGCTTCTTCCCTCGATGGCGCGGGTCATGACCGAATGGCTCGACGAAGCCTCGGGCTTCCTGGGAGGCCTCGTGCGCTGGGGCGAGGCCGCCAGGCGGCGCGCGGTCACCGACGAGCTCACTGGGCTCTTCAACCGCCGCTTTCTCGAAGAGGTGATGGCGACGCGCTTCGCCGCCGGTTCGGGCAGCGCGCGCAGGAGCGCGCTCCTCATGCTCGACATAGACCGCTTCCGCGACATAAACGCGCGGTTCGGGGCGAAGGGCGGGGACGCGGCCATAGCCGCCACGGCCGCCGCCTTCGCGCCTCT
>Ga0326727_10002203_pt1 | contig 68112 bp, 54 predicted proteins | sample MB2enrmetagenome_FD_207643 | JGI IMG/M metagenome (GOLD analysis project Ga0326727, IMG submission 207643) | Lab enriched peat soil microbial communities from McLean, Ithaca, NY, United States - MB29MY | ecosystem: Environmental > Terrestrial > Soil > Wetlands > Peat | place: USA: New York...
CCGCGGCATTTGCCACAGATTTTATCGTTCCTGCACTCGCCTTCTTGGCGGCGTTCTTCTTGGCCACGCCCGCCCAGAAGGGGCAGTTGCCGTCGCCGATGACGTGGCCCTGCGCGTCGATGTGGCCAGGCATGTTCTTTCCGGAGTTGGGATTCAGGACCCGGAAGTCCCACGTCTTCGCATTCCCGCACCGTACGCAGGTTCCGGCGTTTGGCTTGTAGGTCTGGCCCTCGCTTGCCGCCTCGGTCATGATCTCGGTCCTCCGATGATGTGCATGGTTTTGTTCGTGTGCATGGATGGTCGCCTTGGTATCTGTGCTTGGTATTTGAACAACGACCTTTCCATATGTGAACCGAAGGGGGCGACAAAATTAGTGATTCCGTGCCACGGGGCGCAGCGGGCCAAGGGCTCGTCCCGGACCGCTCGCAAGCACTCGCATGACGGGGGATCGAGATCCCGTGCATCTCCTGCCACGACGGGGATGGCCGGCCCAGCACGCGGGGCACGGGAAAAACGGGAAAAAAGCCTGCCGGAGACGTGAAAATTACTCATCCAGCAGGATTGCATGAAGGCACGACTGGCAATACAGCGGGGTGCACGGGCCCGCGCCCCTGAGCAGAATGAGCATCCCCTCGCCCATTGCTTCCTGCAGTGGCGACACCAGCTGACCACAATGCAGGCAGTCGTGCTCGTGCCAAGCTGCCAGCGCGCAGTCGACCTTGGCTGGTGACTCGGTGAACTCGGGGATGGACCGGGATTGGGATGCGATTGTCGCCATGCCCATTCCTTGCGAAGCAATTATAAAAACTACAAAGATGAGGCAGATAAAGGAATTTTGCACAATGGTGAAGAACATGGCAAAAAAAAATGTTGCAAACCAAGTCGGCCTAAATATTTAAACGGCCTTGAATACCGTGGAGATATCCCGATTGAACGCGTTGCGTATTCTAATCAACAATGTTTCTTATGCCATAGAAGCAGGGAAGATTGGGGAAATGATCTAAAATTGGAAAAGGTTCACAATGTGCTCTCTCAATGGGTACCTTCTACAGTTCGAATATTTGTTGATAGGAGAGGAAATTTGGTTTTTGGTGCAAGATCAGTAGCGGATCGGAATCCCATTACCAAATGCATCGAAATCGACATATTGTTATGCCCCATTTGTGCAACGTTATTCGATAATGCCAGCCGTGATGTTGACATGACAGAACCACTATCATATGGTAATATGAGGAGAAACGGCTGATTTACTTTTCTTCGGAGAGCCCGAGCACCCCGGCCAGCTTTTCGGACGCCTTGGTCAAGGCCGTGGCGCCGGTGGCAAACCGCTTGGACCACCCGAACACGACCTGGTCCACGAACCGGCCCGTGCGCCGGTCGAGGTTCCACGCGGGCGCGTAGCCCAGCGGCCTGTACCCCGCGTCGAGGAAGGCCGATTGCAGGCCCGGCTTGGTCGCGGGACAGTAGCCTTCCATGTATTGCACGCCCCTGGCCCGAAGGTATTCCAGCGCGAACATCATGAGCGCCCGCGCCGTGGCGGGCCGCGAGCAGTGGATCTCCAGGCCCTCGGCATTCATGCATTGGGCGTTCACGCCGAGCTCTATCGACTCGCCCGTCTTCTGGCACGTGAACGTGTAGCGGGTGTAGCCGTACTTCTGCTTGGTCGCCTGGATGTCGATCTCCGCCGCGGGATGGCCGACCTGCCCCGCGTCGTGCGCGACGATTTCGAGGGTATCCTTCCGCATCGCGAGGTGCTGGGTAACGCAGAAGCGGTACAATGGCTCCAGCTCGGGCACGATCTTCACGCTCGTCTCGCGGGTCGCCCACGCGGCCGACGAGTAGACCGCCATGAGCACGGGCGACTCCCGCGCCCCGAAGAACACGTCCTTGTTGGGCAGGATGCCGAGCGGGTGCAGGCCGATGGCCTCGCAGGTCGCCTGCGGCTTGATAGACGTGGCCCTCGTCTCTGAATACAGGACCCGAATGCCGGGCCTGCCGGACTTGAAGTCCTGGAAGCATTCGCAGAACACGTGCGATGCCCCACCACGACCTTGCCAAGCAGGTCGAAGCATCATGCCCCGTGAATAGGCTCTTTGATGGATCGGGTCCACTTTCGCCGACACGCAGCCCGCGATCTCGCCGGGCGCGGTCCCGTCCTCGACGGCGTACCAGCCGGCGAGGCCGCTCTCGATTTCGTGTTTCAGGTAGTCTGGATCGAGGTATTCGTGGTACGTGTAGGTGCCGCGGTAGACCTCGTGGTAGATGTTCGCGAGCGCGCGCACGTCCGAGGGCGTGGCGTGCCGGACCACCGCCCAATCCCTTGGGATCGGCTCGGCGTTCGGGAGTTGAGATGACAGAAATGCTGCAGAGGAATGTGCTTGTACCAACACTGATCACCCCGCCCGGTGGGAGCGGGTGGGATGAACCGAGCATAAACGGGATCGGTCGTGGGGATCTTCATCAATAGGTAGTACGGACAATCGCCATTGTTGATCTTGTAGCCCTCGGCCGTGACGTGGCCGGGCATCAATCCCCTTGCCGGATTGGTCGATCTTCAGGACCGGTTCCTCTTGGGTCGTGACTGCTTGCGTCGTGGTTTGTCACCGGCCCGAGCTTGGTTGCTTTGGTATAAAGTAAAAAAGCCCGGATATGACATTGTCATACTTTTCCAGCCAAAGCAAAATAGTTTATATACTAGAAATGAATGTCATACTTAGTATGTCAATCGTCAAGAAAATTCCGAAGTCCATTAAAGAAATCATCGGTGCCATCAAGTATCGCCGTTGGGATCCGTTGACATTTGCCGAGCTTGGTGACCTTCTGGGCGTGGATCCGAATGTTATCGCCCAACGTATTTCTCGCGATAAGAACTATTTCTTGGAGATCTCGGAAACCCGCCCGAGAAAGGTGTCGGTAAAAAAAGGAGTAAACGAGACTATATTCTTCGTGAACGACAACCAATGCGCTGGCTGTAGAAAGAAATTTTCTGCCGACCAGTTGAATGTTAGAATCATCGATCTGAATGCCGAAGACAAGTTGGCTTGGAATAATATCGTTACCTTATGCGACGAGTGCAACAAGTTGCAAGAACCCTGGGCTCAAGTCAATAGAAAACCAACACCGGCCTCAAAAAAGGTTAAGACTTCTAGTGTTTCGTGGGAATATCTTAACGTGCGCATTCGCGGGCGCAAGGAACTTTTCCAGAATAACAAGTATTACGAGTTCATCGAGGTCGACGATGTCAACGCGATCGACAGGGATGATTGGGATGTATTAACTGGTGATGAAGAGGAGGAATCCAATGAAGACGAGGAGGAAAACGAAGAGGAGGAGGAATCCCACGAGGATGGTAGGTTGATGGAAGAAGATGAAGAAAATATCACATCCCTTAGCCCCGCTGATGTCTTGAATTTTTACGGGAAAAACGGGTGGGAACTGATTTCGATCAACGGGCCAAATTACGGGTCAATTACGAGTCTAATCGGGCAGCCTAGCATCTTAGAAGAGTATAATTGTTATTTCAAGAGGAAAGTGGAGAGGCAAGTGGAGGAATGAGCAATACGTTGGACGCGAAAAATATGGCCCAAGAAACCGGCCATGAAATTGCATTGTTTATCGACGTGCAACAGCTGAGCAACGGCATTCGCGTGCAATCGATCCTCGACAGTCTACAAGGACGTGGCACGATTTCATACCTGCAGGCTTGCGCGGAATATACGCACGTGAATGTTTGTTTGAAAAAGGAGTTGGCCTTGCTCGATTTTGACATGGTCGAGGTTCCCGAGGTCACCGCGTCGGGAAAGAATGGCGTGGACATGAAAATCAGCCTGAACATCATGAAACTGTTGGATGCGGGAACAAGCATCGACACGATAGCGATCGTCGCGGGGGATAGCGATTATTCGCACATCGCAAGAGAGATCCGGCAGTCCGGGCGGCACGTCATCATGTTCTCGCACGATAAGAAAGCGAGTTCCTTGATCCGGGATAATTGGAACATCGAAAACGTCTCGCTTGAAAGCCTTCAGGAAGTTCAAAACCACGCCTTGGAAACAGTTAATTCAACTTTACCACCGAGTCATGGCAAGAAAGTCGTATGCATTACAAATGACAAAGGCGAGCTGGAAATCGCGCAAGTTCGCCGAGTGTGCCGGCATGGCGTTCCTGATCGTGCTGGAGGTGCGGTCGTCCCTGCTCGGCCACCCAAGCGGTGCCATCAAGGACCTGCGGGAGGCGTCGGCGGCGGTGCTGAACCAAGTCGTGACCCAAACACACCACCACACTCTCGCGCCCCTGACGGCCGTAGAATTGGCCATCGCTGCTTCGTTATGAAAGTTTCATGGTTTTTCTTGCTTATCTATGTCCACGCGGTCGTGAACCGGATTTTCTAGCCGAACGATTACCTCTCTTTTTGCTTGGTGCACGTTTCCTTCTTTTACGCGAAGGTTTCTTAGATTTCGGGGTTGTCTCAGCTCTGTTGGACGGAGATGAGCGTGGTCTCCCCATTCTTACGCGAGCCCACTTTACGCCCTTTCTACTTCGAACATCCTCGAATTTTCCTGTATTGGCATCAACCTTGACGAATCTTTGGGTGGAAGGATCGTAATACTGCACCTTTCGCCTAATAGCTCCGAATCTCTTTTGTTTAGTGTTAAGCTTTGCTCCTTGTTCTAGGGCTGCATCTACGACGGTACCTACCGGATCAGAAATTGCCCCAATTGCTGACCGTACTTTCTGTCCTATTCTAGCAATACTTTTTACGACCTTTTTCCAGCGCGGTGGGTTTTCGTATCTCATAATCGAAGTCACACAAATGCTTTTCTAATGGATATGGATTGAAATAATAACAAGAATTTTGATATTTAAGATTTATTAACCAATGTGCTTTTTGTCGAAAACCGTTTCGCCTGATCAATGATATGCGATGACATTACGGACATAACTCCAATCTTCAAGAGATTTAAAGATGTTAAAAGGATTTGTTTCAAGATCATTCCGTATTCCAATCAAGAGATTGATCCTGACAATATGGTGCTGGTTTTGGAGTCGGACTTGAGCCCGTTTCATAATTAAAGCCTTTTGGAGGTTACGAACCAATTGAGTTCAAGATTTTTTCTTTATCAAATAGGCTTCCAGATCGACGAATGGGACTGCTAAACGCCAAGTGCGTCCTGTTCGTGGTGCTGTTCGTGGTGGCGATCTGGTCGTTCCCGGTCGGCCTCATGGTCGATGCCGCGATCATCTCGGGCTGGATGCTCATCAAGCGGAAGTCGAAAAAAGCACCGAAACAAGCAAGTGGTGACCCGGGCTTGGCCGACGCGATCAAAGCCCTCACGCTCATCGTGGCCGGGGACAAGCTCGGTTCCTTCGCCACGCGGAAGGACGCGACCCTTGAGACCAAGACCACGACCGGCAGCGCGGCCACGCCCGCGTACAAGCCTGCCAGCGAGTTTTCCGCGGCCTTCCGGAAAAGGCTCGCGGATTGATGGCCCTCACAATTCGCCCGGTTCTCGGCGATCTTTCCCCCTTTTTTCTCTTATATGGCCTACTGCCCACGCGCGTCCCGCAATAATCTTAGTTTAAATATCTCTTTCCCCGATGTCGCCATGCAGTCTCACGATTGCGAGACGATCGGGGAGATCGCCCAGGACGGGATGACCGATGACGTGCTAGACGGGACGATATATCCGCTCGCGGCCGCGACCGGCCACGTGGCCATGCTGATGTTCGGCGAGGGCGTGACACTGGGCCGGAAGGTCGTCGTGCAACAGCTGGACCTTGCCAACGAGGCGACGCTGGACGCGATCCTGACCGACATCCAGGCGGCGGCCGCCGAGGGCATCATCGCCGGCCGGACCCGCTACAAGGGCAAGCACCCCGACCGGTGGCTCGAGCTGATCTACCCGCGGTGCTACCGGCCCGCGTTTCTCGGGGCCTTCTTCCCCGACGGCACGCTGCTCGGCTGGGTGTCCATGCTCCGCACCAAGCCAGACAGCGTCCAGCTCGGGTCCATCATCCGGCCGCCCTACCGCAACCACGGGCTCGGCTCGGCGCTGGTCCTGCACGCGTGGCGGTATGCCGCCGAGATCTACGGGGATCCCGCCATCACGGGCATCGCCTTCGTGACCCGGGAGACCAATGCCCCGGTGCTGGCCATCGCCAAGAAGCACCACCTAGCGCTCGTGCAGACGCTCGTTGACGCGTCGGACCGGACGGCGGTGCCCTACGTGGTGTTCAAAGCCGCGCCCGCTCAGGCTTAGAAACGCCAATTCCGCATTCCTGACATTTTCACGTTAAAATTCAAATCCTTGAATTAGAAACTGGTTTTTGTTCCCTCCATTCCGGCGATCAATCGTGGTATCTGCAAGAATCATTACCATCGCGAGCACCGTCCTTTCTGCGTGCTTGATCCTCCTTATGATCACGATTTTCATGCAAAGCATCACGCTACAGGTGTCTCTTTCGATCATCACGGCGAGCTTGGCCGCGTTGATATCCTTGTTGACAGCACGAATTTTTCACGATACCAACAATACTCGCATTAACTCTAGCTTGAAAGAAATCGTGGACGATCCTCCAGCAAAAGCTTCCGGTAATGACGTAGCCGTGTTTTGGGATTATGAGAATGTACGCATTACTGCTAACGGGAACAATTCTCCCTTGGCCGATGCCTTGGTGAAAAAAATCAACACGCTGGGGCATCCGGTATTGCAGAAGGTGTATGCGAATTGGCGGTCGGTCGGCGATGCCGAGAACCAAGCGCTATTTGCCCGCGGGTTCGAGACGATCCAGGTGGCCATGAAGAAGACCAACAGCACGGATGGCAAGTTGATCGTGGATTGCATGGATGCCGTGCGCCTGTTCCCCTCGATCGGCCGGTTCGTCATCATCACCGGCGACAAGGATTTCATCGTGCTGGTCAACTGGTTGAGGCAACGACGCAAAGAGGTCACCATCATCGGCAACGCCAGCATTGCCAGCGAGCACTTGGTTCAAAGCGCGAACAAGTTCTACTCGCTGGAATCAATCCAGAAGAAGGCCACCGAAAAACCAAAAGAAGTTCCGGCTAAATCTTCTCCAGTTATTCCTGCAAAGGTAACTTCCCAAGCACCAACCAACAGCATGTCGTACGAGACCGCGGTCGAATGCTTCCTGCAAGCAGTCGAAATTAACCGAGCAAGCGGCAGAAGTTGGACACGTCTTCCCGTGCTCGACAATCTCATGCGGAGCAATCCAAAGTTCAAGTACAAGGGAATAAAACACGTGAGCCGACCCGATAGAAAGGGAAATTTCTCCGCGTTCAGCCAGTTTTTTGACGCGGTCGCAGCGTCCGGGCTGATCACGACCCGGATCGTGAACGGGGAACGGGAGGTCATGATCGACGGCGAACCGAAGAAACAAGACACCAAATCAACCATTGCAAAAAAGGCAGGCGTTTCCCCAGCCAAGAATCCGGATTTAGAAGCTTCGATCGCGTTGTTGCGCCAAGCAATAAAGGGATTGGAAGCATCCAAAAAGATCATCCTTCTTACTGGCATAAAAGACGCCATGTTGAAGGAAAATCCACGCTTCTCGGAAAAGGCTCTCGGGTTCTCGTCCTTCAAAGCGTTCATGACCGACGCTCTCCCAAAAGCAACCCCGACCTATTCAATGGAATGCAATGTCTCTACATCCAGATTGATCCCGAATAAGCCTGCAATCTCGAAGCCGAAAGATGAACGGAAGAAATTTGGCACGGTTCGGGAGGGGGTCACGATCGAGAATGAGCGAGGCGAAGTTACACTGCCTGCCGACCATTGGCTTATGATATTGAAAAACATAGAAGGATGTATCACCGATACTGATTGTAAAGGGAATTTCAAAGACATCAGGGACACCTTTTTTGAAGGCCGCAGGAATAGGATTTTCCTTTTTCCTCCCTCCATTGATATCCCGATAATGTACACCTTCATCTATCAAGGCTTATTTGTTCAGGAAACACGCGGGTATTACAAGTTAGCTGAGGATTACGAGAGCAAGAAAGGGGCATTCATCAAGACGTACAAGCTGGACATGAACGATTCCAACGCACTTTTTCAAACGGTCGGATGCCCAGAATGCGGGTCCATCTGGTTTAGGAAGCGAGGAAATGGCGCCGTGTGCATGGGTTGCGGGGCCAAGCAACTCGATCCATCCAGCCCCCTCGTGGCTTTTTCCACGGAAATAGACCACCATCAAGACAAGACTGTCGTGAACACGGAAGGTGAAAAAACACGAACGAAGGACGATTTAATGTCGATAGATAGTTGAAAAGGGGAAAGATAAGAAAAAGAGTGATTAGTGCCAGCTTCCAGCCATGCGTTGGAGTTCTCGCACGAACCGGGCGTGGCAGCCGCCCGCGAAAGTCTCGGGGTCGATCCCCAGCCCGCGCAGGCGGCCCAGATCCTTCTCCAGGTCTCGGGCCAGCCTGCGGATCTCGGACCGCTTGGCCGACTCGGAAGAGGCTTGGGCGAATTCTTCGAGCGCCATACCCATCCCATTTCACGAATCGTTTTAAGGGACAACAATCCGAGGTCGGCCCCTCCAAGGCTTAAATCCCCCCGCGACGAGGACAGGATCGAGGACTGATGGTCGACTGAATACGGAAGGAGATAATATCTTCGATCCTGAGAAAGGAATCTTATGTATAGAAAAAAACCAATTCGTATCGACCCTGAAACGGACTTTAATGGTTGGAGACTTGATCCTAACGCGCAGGAATTTCCAATAATAGGTCATCAAGGTGATATTTTTGCAGTTATCAAGAAAGAGGATTCAGAGCTTGGTGCAATGAAAGTAATCGACGTTTCAAAGACGAAAGGATACAAAAGAAGAAAGAGAATACAACGATTTCAACGAGGCATCGAAGCACTCAATACATTAATGGGAAATCCAAATATAGTCTCTATATTTACAAATGGCAATACAGGAAACCTATATTATTATATAATGGAGCGAATGGATGGAGATCTTTCTTCTAAAATGAGTGAAATGTCCCTTGAATCTATCTTTAAGCGATATCGTTCAGTTTTGGAAGGAACCAAGCAATTACATTCAAAGGGTTATGTTCACAGAGATCTCAAAGAAGAAAATATATTGATTAAAGGAGAAGAAACAAAGATAGCAGATTTCGAGATTTGCTTCCAAGCCAACGATTTCAGAGATCGTCTTACGAACGCCGAGGAATCAGTAGGACCTTGGTCTTTAACTGCGCCGGAACTTAAGGATGGAAAGGGAGAAGTTACTCCAAAGTGTGACATTTATTCGTTAGGAAAAATGCTCTATGGTATGCTTTCTGGGAGACAAAAGGGGTTAGGTAGTGATATATTCGAGATGGATCGCCATGCCATAAGGGAAATTAGGAATGAATTTGACTTGTCCGCGTTCAATCCATACTTTCAGGCTACGATATGCTTGCGGAATGATCGATTGCCCGATATTGATAGTATGATAATGTTTTTTGAAAGATGCTTATCCCGTGCTAAAGATCTGAAAGGATATTCGGAAGAAATGATGCTTTTAGAGTTTGGTGATAGGATCATAGAATTTGAAGGAGATATCTTGGTATTCAATCAGTTTTCACGCTTCTACTCGCTCGAAGACTTCACCGAGTTAAACACGGAGTATGGGAAAGCCTATATTGACTTGTTAAGGGAAACCGCACGCTTTTTTCTTGTAAGAAAGGTCATTTGTGCAGCAGAATTGCGAGCATTCCCTCGAAATATACTGATGAAATTTGGCTTTTTTGATTTAGGTCAATTACTGGAACATCTTCATAACATGGAAGAAGGCCAAGACCATCGACTATCTTCGCTCGATAAGATTAACATTGGAAAAGCAGCGTTGGGATACCCTGTTCGTCATTGGGATAGCGGTGAAAATTCAGCGTGGCACGTAGCAACTGAGATGTTTGCAAAAGGAATCGAGGAAAAGAGATTAGATGAACAAAAGTTCGGGGAAATAGTCAAATTACTCTTATCAAATGGAGAACAAGCGCCATATTTACGTTCACTCCAATTAAATAGGAGAAACCTGCACGAATTCCTTTCCCATTGGTTCCATGGGCGAGCTATAACTTACGACGATTCATTGGATGGATTATTGAATCTTTTAACTTCATTGAATTGGACCTTTAAGGATCTTAATGATGAGTTGACTTCTTTATATGATCGCGCTCAAGATAGCTTTGAAGGGAATGCTGACATGGTGCAGGCCTGTAAGAAAGTGTTATCTAAGCGATATTCAGAATTTCAATAACCAATGAAGATGAATTCAAGACAATTTTCTAAAAAAATAAGATCTAGAAACGGCGGGCCACGATCACACGGTGGCCTCTTCGGCTATCGACTTCTGGAAGTGGATGTCGTCCTCAAGGTAGCGATGGAAGGCTTGGAAGTACTTGACCTCGTGGCCGTCATCGGGACCGTCGGGATCGGCGACGTGGTGGCTGAGATGCTCGTAGTCGGCCTGTAGGTCGGTTATGATCTCCCGGAACTGCGCGAGCATCTCATCGATCAACTCTGGGTCTGTGAAGTAACAAGTGGACATGCCCAGATCCTGTCCATTTGTATATAAGCAAATATCGACCTCCCCGCCCCGTGAGGCTGTCCATTTTTGCTTAAATCCAATTGAGGGTGGTTCGCATCATGGAAACCCAACCATCATCTCTCTTCCACGAGGTCATAACCCCCCTCTTGGACGAGATCGCAAGGGATTACGCAAAACTTACCGGCTGGGGCGGGATGAAAGGGATCCTGCTTGTCGATCAAGACGCGAAGGTCATTGCAAAGAACACCATGTTCGGGCTCAAGAAGCCGTGGGACATGGGCGGCATCGGGGCGGCCCTGCACGGCGTGGCCAAGCAAGCCTCGCAATACTTCGGCTGCAACGCCATGGCCCGCACGACCATCTCGTTCGGGAACCTGCAGCTCTTCGTCCACGCCCTCGGGTCCGTGGATATGGGCGACGGCAAGCCACCGCGGGAACTGCTTTTGGTCGTGCTCGCCGACGAGAAGGTCAAGATGGGCATCGTGCTCGTCCAGCTCCAGAAGCAGGCGCCCAAGATCGTCGACGCCATCGCCAAGTCCGCCGAGACCATGGACCTGCTCAGGCTCGACGAGCGGGCTGTCCACGACTACCTGCTCTCGGCCGCCGGGACCAAGACCGCGTGAGGTGCAAGCCACATGACAATCGCGATACCACTTTCAAGCCCCGAGGATCGGATGGTCCAGGTGAAGATCGTCTATTGGGGGCCAGCCGAGTGCGGCAAGACCACGTCGCTCGTGGCGGTCGCGCAGGCCTTCGCCGCCATGTCGATCGACGACGTGCTGGCGGTGCAGACCACGACCGGGCGCACGCTGTGGAACGAGTACGGCGCGTTCCGGTTCGACATCCCCGCGGGGGCGGGCACCGTCGCGGCCATCGTGCACTTGTCGGCGCTCACCGGGCAGGAGCGGTTCCTGAACACGCGGGAGTTCGCCGGGGCCTCGTCGGACGGCGTGATCTTAGTCGCCGACTGCCGCCCGGGCTTCGAGCCTGCCACGGTGCGGAGCTACGAGGAGCTGGTCGCCTTCATCAGCGCGGCCGTGCCGGTCATCGTGCAAGCCAACTTCCAAGACGTGACCGGGGCCCTCCTGCCCGACGAGCTCGACGAGCTGCTCGCGAAGGCAGCGGGCAAGCGCTACTTCAAGATCGTGCCGACCGTGGCGGCCGCGGGCGTGAACGTCTCCGCCGCGTTCGTGGAGCTGTTATTGAGGGTGCTGTGCGAGGGCGATCGGTGATCATGAATTTGCCCTTGTTGAAAATTTTATCTATGTAGGAACCAGATTTTGTACTCATGTATCCGAAGGGGGAATCTTGGAATGATGTACTTGAAATTTCCGTTGAAAAACGCCTTCTTTATTGGGTTTCAGGCTTTTCAAGTGAATTGAGTAACATTTTTTCAGATTCTGATGCTCTTTATAGCTATCTTTCAGAGTTAGAAGAATTTTACAGAACATTTCTCCCAATCTTTGCTGACAATCAGAGAAGATTTGCAATATTATTGGATTTCTTTAAGGAGAAAATCGACCTCTTGCACAATATCTCCCCGTTTTCGCCCGCATTAGTAATTCTATGGGAAGAATGGAAGAATGAATGGAATTTCAAGACTTTCATCAAGAGCGTAGTAGAGAATTTACCAAAAAAACGACCGAGTAGCTATGAGGACCATGTTATTAATTCAGAAGAAGATGGAAATCTGTTAAGAAAACATTGCCAAGGTTTGTACGATAACATTAAAAGCAAATGGGAGGACATGTTGAAAAGCTCTGCTGTAAAGAGAATAGAAATGATCTGGTATTTGAATAATATTTTATCATATTTCGAGCATTTAAAATATCTTATTGGTTTCTTCCTTGCCTTGTTTGATTTAATTGATGGATGCTTAGATTCTAATATGGAGACTTACTTTAGCGAGTTGCATTATCCTTACGATGGATTGTATGATTCACCCGATAAAAACAGAAGGGTAATGACTCCGAGTGGACTAAGAAAGGAGAAGAAAGGCTCGGGAAGAATGGTGTTGGCCGATTATCTTGAAAAGAACAATCTTCCTAACATAAAAAAGGTTTTCGACAACGTGATGACTAATGAGTATCTCCGGAACTGTGTAGCACATAGGTTATTGTCAATTCAATTTAATGAAAATTCTAATGAGATAGTATTAGACGATTATGTATATACAAGAGAAGACCTTCTCAATTTACAACGAGATTTATGTTTGTTTTTGATGTTAAATCGCCAAGTTACAATGGTATGCTTTTACAGATGATATTGTGTTGGTGAACTTAAAATGGTAAAGAGATCTATCGGTTTGCGTGGATATATTGGAGAAGCAATTGTTGAACAATGGCTCACCTATCGATATCCTGATTCGGAAGACTATTCAATAAAGAAACAAATTATGCCCAAGGGAGTCGAAAAATGTGGCGGCCCCTATCTGGATTTTGGCATACTTAAATCAGGAAAAGTCGAAAAAGTTTACGAGGTAAAGACGCAAGATTACAGGGTGACTACTCTTAATAAATCTCTCAAGTATATTTGGGACAATGAAGGAGAAATCACCGCATTCGAAGTGCAATATGAGGGAGAATATCCAGCTAGCCCCAATGTCGAAGCATTCTTAATATCTCTAAAGGAACCAGATTTCGGAAAAATAGGAATTTCTCCGGAATTTAAAAATAATGTTATATCGTTCGAAGAGATTTTTGGTGAAGCCAATTTTCAATTAAACCGTAAAATGATAAAATATGACTTTTTGAAAGATTTTGATGATGAAATAAACAGCCTTAAGAAATTTACCTATTGTTGGAGGCATTAAAAGACCATTCTAACCATTCTTAGGTGAATATATCATGGAATTAATAAAAGCAAAACCGGGTGATGATGCCCGTTCTGTATTTCGTTGGAATCTTGTGCACGCTGTAAAGTGGATAATACAGAGATTGGATCTCGGGGAGACGGATCGAGAGTATCTGCAACGCAGAGCAATTGACAAAGTACTTGCAATCGATGACTTTTATAGGGCCAATCCCCCCCGACCTAGTACTACTGAAGACTATCTCGGTGCGGCTGCATTGTATATTGCAGTTCAAGAATGCAATGAGGCGATCCAAGCCGTTGGCAAGGAGTCGTATATTGCTGATATTGTGCATATGCGTAGTGGCACAATACGGTCTCACATAAGGCTTCTAGAAGAACTTGGGTTTTCTGACCCAAATGTGGGGCAAGAAGCAAACCTAGAACGTCCATTGGAACATGAAAATGTGGAACTGAATGAAGAGGAAGAAACTTTCCTTGATAACGAAATAAATACAATCGAAGACTCGATACCGGCAAATTTGGAAGGTTTCGATCGTGAAGCACTAGTAAAAATTCGCGTTGGGCAATCCTACTTTCGTGCTCGGTTATTGGTGTATACCCCAATAAAGTGTAAGATCTGTGGAATGGATTTCGAGCCGTTACTGATTGCTTCTCATATAAAGAAGTGGTCAGAGTCTTCTCGCCATGAAAAGGTAGATATTTCCAATGGTTTCTTGCTTTGCCCCCAGCACGACAAGTTATTCGACAAGGGCTATATCAGTATTAGCGATGAAGGGCAAATTCTAGTATCTTCACAATTGGATCAAGGCACAAGGAAATTGCTTGCACTTTCGGACGATATTAGAATAATCTTGTCTGAGAACAACCGATATTATCTGGCTTGGCACCGAGAAAACATTTTTCAAGCCTAAGGCCACGGTTTTTCCTTTTATTAGACTCATTTGAGTCTATCTCGATCAAATCATGCTTGATATCCAGCCCGAACAAATCGACCACGGGCTCATCACGCTCAAGGCCAAGAGCCGGTGCGCGGTCTGCGGCAGGGCCTTCCGGGTCCAGCTCCCGGTCGCCGCCATCACGAACGCCCCGAAATACCCCGTGTGCCACCTCATCCTGCACGGCAGGATGGCCAGCAGCTGGCCAAGACCCTGATCGTGAACGGCCTGATCCTGGCGGCCATCGTGCTCGCGTTGTCGGCGGCCCAGTTCCAGTGCATCCCCGTGTCGTTCAACGGCGTGGCGCGGCTCGGGCTGGCCTCGTTCCCGAGCGGGCCGGTGACGTCGCTGTTTGACACGGCCATTGGCTGGTGCTTCACGGGCATCTCGATCATCGGGTCGCTGTGCATGCCGCTCGGGCTCGTCATGCTGGTCGCCAGGATCGACTGGGGCCCGAAATGCTTGATAATGGGCGGGATAATGCTGATCCTCGGGTCGGTCGTGTTGAGCGGCGGCATCTTCTCGGTCGTGTTTGCAGTTATGGGCATTCACGTGCCTGTAATAGCCTAATTTTGGTGTCACAATAAAGTGAAACCCGCTGCTTTACCCATGGGCTTAATCTTCTTTAGTAAAATTTAGTACCGACAAATTAAAATGGTGAGTCCGTTGGGCGTGTTAGGAGTAATCAGTTACTCATCTCATGGCACGTGTAATGCTGGCCTCCAACTCGATGATTAGCGAAGTCATTTCCGACAGAAATGCACGCATGGAATGCCGCCATATTCGTGACGGTGAACAAACCTTTTATATTACGTGCGGAATAGAACCCTTACCTCCACGGGCCCGTGAAATCGACGTGCTCGGCCAGAACGCGTGAATGTTTCCCGCGAAATCGGTCCGACGAAAAAAAAATGTGTATAAAATCAGTAACTCCAAGCTCCTCCTGGGCATATATTGCCCGGGCGGGACTCGGATGTCGTGTGCCAGTTCATAAAAAACGGTGCCCGAGGTGTATAATGGATTGACAAATTGTTTAATAAGAATCCGTGCTCGGATGTCGCATGTCAATTCGGTTTCAAAGGTAAGAATCTCGCACGAGGTGAATGCAAGAATCCTGTAGACGAACATAATAAGAACGGATCGAGGCGTGTGTGGACACGACCTCGATCCTAGAGTGATATGGGCCATAAATGGACCTTCACACCCAGAAGATCCTCATTTTTGGCTCATAAAAAATTATGGGTTATGCTCGGGAAGACCCATCTCAGGACGCGGATGCCAAGTTGAACATGTTACGCCTTAATAACGAGGTGATAATCATGCAAAAACACATGATCTCCAGCAGAACTGATCAAGAATTCATGGTATCGAACCGGATCCAAGCTCTTGAATCCTCAGTGCACCAGATATCCGATGAGTGCAATGTCATTGCGCAGAGGCTTCAAACCGAGGGATTATCCCCAGAAGAGCGAATTCGATTGATCGAGGCCCACGGCGCCAAGTATGCTAAGCTTCTGCAGTTGAAGGAATCAATAGAATGCTTGAGGTTGCTGGGTGGAGATGCGTAGGTTATTTATACCCCCGTTCATGCCAACAGGAGCATTTTCTCTTGGATCAGATGATTTCGTCATCAGGCTCTTCCCCCTCCGGTCCGACGTCGTCCGCGAGGTGGAGCGCTTTTATTTGCTCGACTAGCTTCCCGACCGCTTCCTCGACGATCTCCTTCGTCTTGCCGCCCGTGCACACGATGCGGCCCTTGCTGAACGTTAGATATCACCTTAATTAATATCTCGTTAAATTAGGTTGATGCTGTCCATATTCCTTGTAAGTCTTTTCCCACGATTTTGATGTGTGTTGTTCGTTCAAAAGTTCTTTTAGTTTTGAGGACTCGTGATAACCAATCCTAAAATGCCCGCACCACGGACAGAGTTTTCGCATCATCATCTTGTAACCTTCATCGATGCCTGGAAGAGATTTAAAACTAAGATCCAGCCCGAGGATCCTGTCAATTCCTCCTGCAATGGCGCAGTGATAATAGCCAAAAGGGGTCAATCCGATTCCACATTCGGCAGGTATCCAGCACCCGCTTGAAAAGTCGGTAAATCCATATCTCCAGTCATCCCTTGGTGCCAAGTTAAAGGCATCAAACTTGTTGCCAACCGGAGCATTTTTATAAGTACTTTCGACAGTAATTTTCGTTGAAATGTCAGAGCGGAGGGCGTCTAATGTCGTCCCATACCCATTCGTGATGATTTCTATGTTGACAAGCGGATCGCGATCATTCTTGTATTCTAACACGAGGTCGACAATTTCACACAGGTCAGGATGGAGAAATGGCTCCCCACCCAAGAGTCGTATCCGTTTCCACCTTCTACCCTTATCTATGCTCTCTTGGAGGAATTTGCTAATTTGGGATACATCCATCGAGAGATTAGTCGGTGCTTGGCTGCAAGAACGGTTGCAGTTCACGCAATGCAAATTACAGGCATACGTGATATCAATTTCGATACAATCACGTGATGGAGCATATTCCGGGCCGAGCAAGGCGGTCGCTAGCTTGGAACAACGTGTGAGTGATCGTTGCTTGAATTTGGGAAATGATTCTGTTTTAATAGCGGACCACGGTTCCGTGATGTCTTTTTACATACGCGGGGAGACATTCATCGAGTATTGCAATCGCTTCGGTTTCATTGCTCACTTCGAAGACCCGATCATCCTTATCTTCAATTCGCACGCGGGAATCGATTTTCTTCCCGCCAAGTTCGCCACTCCATCCTTCCACCTTGTAGGCAATGACGAGGCGTTTCAGTTCCCATGCAAACGCGAGTTCGCTCAACGTGCCCGCACCGCCCCCGATTGCGATGACGGCGTCGCTGTTGACGATGATGGCGTTCCGCATGATGTCCAAGCCCGTTGCGAGGACAATATCCCCGGTCCCTTGGGCCTCTTCAGGATCGAAGCCCGGCAGGATCGCGACGAGATCCCCGTCCATGTATTGCGGGGATTTCCTCGCACCTTCCGACGCGGCACGCGCGATGTCCCCGAGCCCGCCGTGAATGATGCGATAACCCGCGTCGATCAATCGTTCAGCCAAGGCACTTGTTGCAGCCCATTTAACGCCTTCATCGGTAAAATGGGTATCCCCGATGATCGCGATTATTTTTCTCATGGTCGATCCGTTCTCAAGGTTGGTTTCTTGATCAGCTCCGAAATGAGATATTCACGTTCGCTTGTCGATCTTTCTCCTTTGTCTGGCGAGGGCTCGTAAAAGTAGATGGGCTCGGTGATGTGGCGCGGGTTCCGGGCAAGCTCCACCAACGGGAGCATGAAGGCCCAGTCCTCCGTGTGCGGGACCCAGTTTCCATCCACCTTGAAACATTCCACGGGCACCAGATCGAACAGCCCTTTCTCGAACGTGCGCAAGTGTTGCCAGACATTCCCGCCCCGGCTCGATCTCGGCGTTGAGAAGTCCACGGGATATTCCTTGTACTTGTCGGTGCGGAGCATGGTTCCAACGGTCAAATCAACCCTGTTCTGGTACAAGTCGTGTAGCATTCCTGCCACGTTGTTCCCGATCAGGCCATCATCCAGATCGACCAATGCAACGATTGATGCCGGGTTGGTGCAAAGCCGCCGGATCGCCAGATCCATGTTTTCCATCGGAGTTACCGGCTCCAAGTTCTCGAATAATGTTACCCGTCCCTTGTATTTCGGGACGACAATTTTTTTCAGGAATTCATTCGATCCATTGGAGGATCCCGCATCGATGACCACCAAGCTCCATTCTTCATCGGCTTGGGCGTCCAATGATTGCAGGCATCGTCGTATTTTCGGGATCGGAACGTTCCTGCCGCGCAAGAGAAAGATCAAGGACCCGGATTGGAGATCCAGCCACTGTTCAAGCGACCCGGCAAGGTCGACGAGATTGTTCTGGCATTCGGGAACGTGGCCCCATTCCACTTCGCGCTGGATGTTATAGAGCCCGTTCCCGTCGTTTTTCCTGTCATTGGGAACGTGGATGAAAAATGTCGATGCAAAGTCCCCACGATACGAATTCCAAGCCGTTTGCTTAAGAGTTGCATCCAGCGCACGGTGCCAAGCATACTCGAGCTGGATCGGTTCTACTTCCTCGTTTTCCATTGGCACGGCTTGAAGCAACCGGTTCCTATCGATCAGGCAGCACCTGACCTCAACCCGCCACTTTCCATCTGGACCGAAGGCCGTAACCCATACTCTTTCCTTGCGGTAGATCGGCATCGAGACCGTGAGCCCCGCTGGATCATTTTCCAAGATCCCGACCATCTTGTCGAGGTACAAATCCGCGCGTGATTCTCGGCCGATCAGGCAGTCACTATCCAGCTGCAAGACATAGTCAGTCGTGCATTGATCGATGCCATAGAGGAAAACGTGAACGGGCTGGCCGTTCGTCGCCCTTCGCGCGATGCTCTGGATCCCGAACCATTTCTGGTTGATTTCCGCGCTAGTCGCGTCGTCATCTGGCAGGACCACGATCCGGTCAATAAACCCGGCTTTTTTCAACTCGTTTAATTTCGAGAAAAATACGTCGGGGTTTGGAGTTTCGTATTGGCGGGAGAACGGACCTTCCCAGGTGTCGGTAACGAGAATCTTCTCGGCAAATCTTTCGGGACCCTCGAGCTGGGACACGATGTGCCGGATCTGGGTATCGATCGTCCTCCATTCCATGCTGCTGGCCTTGATCAGGAGCGTGACATTCGACGTTTTCGATGCCAGAAGCGGGCTCAAGATAAAGAACAGGATCTCCGAGCTCGGAGAGATCCTGTTGAAATCCGCGTCGACCGATTCATGCATGCTCTCGATTTGAAACCCGTGCAGGTGAAACTGGCGCTCGTACCAGCTTACCGGACGATGAAAATCCTGCCTCTTTCGATTGGTCTCGAATATCCATTTTTCATATCCGAACTGGTTCTCGTAGGTATATATTGGGTCGTAGGCTTTCCGGTGGGTCGTGGTCTGCATTGCCTCGATGTCAAAAGGATTACAAATCCCGACGATCACGCGACCGTTCTCCGCCACGAGAACCCGCAAATCCTTGAGGACATGGGAGATCTCCTCTTCACTTTCGATGGTGCACAGGACGCGAACGCAAGTGATGCCATCGAAACAAGCACCTTTTTCCTCGATCTCGTCCAGCTGCGCCCTGGTGAGGAATTTCACGTTGGGTTCGTGGTCATGCTTGGCGAATTCAGTTCCGTCAATGTCATGGCACGCGACCTCGACCTCGGACCTGGCAATTTTATCCGAGAGAAGGCCGTTATAGCATCCATAATCAAGGATGGTCGTCGCATCGAGAACTTTCACCAGCTCGATTAATTTCTCATCCATGAGATTGTTTGCCGAATGCGTTTCTACGATCTTTAGAAAGTCTTCAAACCCGAACAATTCAGGCAGGCTTTCATCTTTCAAGCTTCGGTGCATGATTTCCTTGAGATCGGGACGAAAATGCCATCGATAGCACAAGTACGCTCGCTTGCACATCTGGCGAAAGTCCGGATCCGAGTACGGAACGAAATCCCGGCCGATATCAACGAACACGAGCTCGTTTTCATTGACCACGATGTTCGCGGGGTGGAGGTTCCGCAAGGATATCCCTGTTTTCTTGCATTCCCGCAACAAGTCGACGATCGCTTGCAATTGCTCGCCGTGGTATGGCACGCCCTTGATGAATGGCATCTGAAAAACCAGCGCGCCGTCCTTCTCGATCACGTTCACCAGAGATACGAGGTGCTCTAACGAGGCGTTCCCGGCCAGTTTTTCCTTGATAAAGGATAGTTTGTTCTCCTCAAATTGCCTGTCCCCCGCATAGAAAAACTTGAACGCGTGCGTCCCGTCCGTAAAGATGGCTCCTTCGGAACCCTTGTCGACTAGTCTCACCTCGTGAATACCCAGATCATCCAGCATCCTCGTGATCAACTCGAGCTCTTGCTCGCCAATGCGTGGATGGAGGCGCGTGGAGTACGAGGTCTTGTATTTCGGGAGATTCTTGATGAACTCTTCCAATGCTTGATAGTCGAAATTTATAAGCTCGGTTTTCAACTGTTCTTCTGCATCGGGAGCATATTCTGCCTCGACCCAATCCAGAAACGCATAGATCTCGTCTAAAATGGCATTGGACGGTTCATTATCGGCAAGACCATCCCGGATCGACCGGCTGACAAGCTTGATCGCCTTGATCAACCCCCGGACGCGCCACATGGTGCTTGCGATGATGATGAATCGTTGATCCACGAAGTCTCGGAAATCCCGAATGCATTCTTCGATTTTGAAGTCGGTAAAGGCGAGGCCAGCCCAGGGATCTCGGCATCGTGGATTATCCTTCTTGCTTGAAAGAGTTGCATCCAATGCACGGCTGAATGCAGCACCAAACAGGTCCCCGAGCAAGACCTTTCCAAACAAGGGGCTGGGCAATTTCTGCTCGAACCGTTCCTGCCGGGTGAATAATGGCAGACTAATAACTTTCTTCTGCCACGCGTAGAATTTTTCGCCCCCTATCCGCTTGTTGAAAATGACCCAATTCGTGTCTCCACGACGGAACGGGATTCCATCCACGATCGGGGCGATGTTTGGGAACACGCGAAGGCATTCAACATCCAAGATAAACGTGTTTCCCCCCCGAGTCAGGATAGTTTGCATATCAGGCGTTTTAGCTATCGGAATGGAGGGACGCAAAGGAGTGCGCCCTTGCTTTATCAAATCAAGGTTTTTCTTGATCTCGTTCCATTTTTCATCCGTGGCCAGCTTGAAGAAATCTCGGGCCAAGGGTGTCTCCAAGTGCCCGAAATGGGAGGTCGTGAAATCGTAGTAACTATCAGGATATCGGCCGGACAGGGATGCTCGATACGCCTCTTCTCCCGCAATTTCAACGTGATTAACATCATCTTGGAGATTGTACAGGAGGTAAATCATTTCGAGCAACTGGACCCGGATGGAACTCGCGATCGGGAGTGGAGGATCCCCGTTTATGCCCCCAACCGCTATGGCCACACCTTCGTCCCGCAACCACTGGATCACGTCCTGGAAATGTTCAGGGGCGAGAGTGTCGTTACCATCAACCCTGATGTCATCGAGCCTTTGATCGTCATCCAAAACCCACGCCACCGGGGCTGGCATGTCCAAGCATGCGAGATATAGGTAATGGTGCAACACGGTCCGGCCGTAGGAGATACCCTGTTGATTTTCGTTGCTCTCGTAATAGCTCCCGAAAAGGCCGTTGCTTGCGTCCTGCCGGACCTTTTCTTTTTGGACAATGTTCACGCGAATGTCCATCTCGCGGAGGGGTTCGAGGAGCGTGGATAGTGCATCAACATCTAGCGAATTATCCACCACCACGATCGTGTTGAATGACAGGACGGGGGCGAAGGTTTTTAGATCCGCAAGGAGCCGCGCCATGCATTCGAGGTGGGTCGCCGTCACCCCGATGATCAGTTGAAAGTCCTCATGCGGTGCGGCTTCGATCGTCGAAAGGAACGGGATAGCCACTGCATCGTCTTCCTTGGGCGGGGCTGCAATCGCCGATAGATCGATCCCGAACAGGTCTCTTGCTCTCTCCAAGAATCCTGCGAGATCCGCATCTGACATCCGGTGGTGATATTTCGAGAGAAATGCGGTCATTCCTTCCCTCTTCGCATCGGATCCGACTGCCGACAGCCGTTCAGCTCGATCCGCGTAATGGTGGACCAGGTGCTCCTGTAAGAACCCATACCGCACCGATCCCAGATCTAGCAGGCGGATGCACACGTCCCGATCGGTGGTGCTGCGCAGGTTCTCGTCATAGAGGCCCGCCTCGAGCAGGCAAGCGAGCGTGACGAACATGTTCGAGCCTTGGATATGGGGGTTCTTTTGGAACAAGATCGATGGTGTGATTTCCGCGGGGATGCTCAACTTAACGCCTTCTTGCTCGCCCTCGTGCCGGATCAGTCCTGAGATTACCCAATCTAGATCATTATCCCGCCCGAACGCCTCGCATTTTTCGAGATACTCGGGCTCCCACGCGTCGTCATCATCGAGCAACGCGGTATAGGTGTTGCTTGGTTCGAGGTCCGATCGAAACGCGTGCAACAGCCCCGTGTTGAGCGCACCCGAAAGGTTGTGCGTCCGTTTATTTAAGATCCAAGAAATTTGCATCTTTTCATTCCACATTCCTTTTTCACGTGGAAAATCGGTCACGTCATCACCGACGACGATGACCATATCGGGTCGACGAGTCTGGCTCGCGATGGAGTCCAAAGCACGGCCAATTATGTCCGCCCGTGCTTTCGTCGGTATCACGACAATTACATTCGTCATTCCATTCCCACCTCTGCAAAAAAATGGAAAAAATGGGAACTATTGATACCGGGCTTCGGTGTCGGCATTGACTTTCTCGACAGCCTCGAAAAATGCCGATCCCCCTGCCGCATTCATCAATTCCTTGGTATCCTTTGGAATGCACCTGCCGCCATACGGACCCAACCCGGGTTTCAGGTGTTCCTTCGACCTTACCCTGCGGTCTGCATGTATGACGCTCATCACGTCGTCAGGATTCGCTTGGAGGATGCCGCATATCCGCTCGATTTCGTTCGTGAAGCTCACCTTGCTAGCAATAAAAGCATTATGTGCCAGTTTGGCGACTTCCGCGGACCTGTGATCCATGATGAGGACCGGTGCATCTTCCGCAAACTCGAAGACGTGCCTCACCACATCCACGTCTTCGGGATTGCCGCTTATCACGACACGATCGGGACATGCTGCCCATTGTAGGCGGCTTTTCTCGCGAAGGAATTCGGGGCAATAAACCAGCCGCTGGTTTGGAAACTCTTGCGTGGTTTTGTCCATAAACCCAACTCTCAGGGTGCTCTTGATGACCACGACTCCTCGATAATTGCTATCATCGAGCCTCTGAATCACGTCTCTCACCGCGGAACAATCAAGCCTGCCGTCCTTACCCGGCGTCGGGACGCACACGATAACAACGTCCGTTTCCAGAATGGGGGCCCAATCGTAATCTCCAACGATATCGTATCCCACGACGGAATCCTTGAAAAGATAGGATAGCACTTGTTCCTCCGCGCTTCCAACTGCGCCGAGGCCAATCACGCCAATAAACAAGTCGTTAGAACTTTTGGTACCACTTCGATCTTGGTTCGTTTCTGATTTTGCCATTATAGTCGCCTTATGATAACAAGGTTATCAATCGGTGAAGGGGCTCTTTCGAGACCCTGCCGCATATCTTCCCTTCTCCAAACCCGAGGGAATGGAGAATCGGATATGTGGCACGATGCTGATGCCATCCAAGATTTATAAATGTTCCTTTGAGAGCCGCAAACTGGGTTAAGAAATGCGAAGATTCGCCATTAGAATCGGTCACAAATTGCTTAAATCTCATTCATAATTTTTCGGGGCGAACGTGCTCCTCACCTCGCCGGAACCAGCGATGATCAGGTTCTCACGCTCCACGTGAGAACCTGCCAGTTCATCTCAACACGGCTCCACTCGGGTTCCTGTCCAAGGCTGATCCTAACGCAGCGGACGCTACGGCCAACGCTATGGAACCCGTGAATGCCGACATATCTGAGTCCGGGATCGATTACAAGGCCATGGAGAAAATCATCAACAAGGTAATCGACGATCCCGAAAGGGTGAATGTTATCAACAAGATGATCGACGACCCTGCCAAGCAAGAGGCCATGAATAAGGCGATCGATGATCCTGAAAGGAAGAAGGCAATCAGTAAGGCCTTCGACGACCAACTACGCATGCCATCCGAAGCGCTGGCCAAGAAGCAAAAAAGTGTGCGTTATTTCCATTGACGTAACTCTTGGTTTATAGGGAAAGGCTCGATCCATACTATCGAGGTTCCTTACACCGAAAAGGGAGCGAGGCTCGTATGACGATCGAGATCGTGCCGGGAAAGCAATTGCTCGTTTCGTGTCCCTATTGTAACAAGGTGGGCGTGATCACCATGGACAAGGATGTCGTCGGTGATGGAATGCTCGACCGGGGCGATTCGATGGTGCCCATGCGGGTGTTCCAAGGCGACATCTGCGAGCACGAATTCATGGTTACCCTCGACGTGAATTTCAAGGTGCGTTGATTCGTTTCCTTGCAACGGACCTCTTTTTACAGGAAAAACAGTCCAATGGAACCTAAAAGGGTTTCACTACAGAATTGAACCGGTCCATATCGATTTATAGGCGAGGTAGGATTGATTTCAGGAAAAGACGTTAATTCTAAACGGTCTTTTAATTATAGGAAAAATATGATTTGAATTCAATGGGAAAGAAGAAAAAGACCGTAAGACGCATTTCTACTCCTAAAGATATAGAAGCCGAGGTCTTGGTTAATAGCCGGCATATGTGTAATATTTGCCATACACACCGTGGTCAAATTGCCCATATTGATGATAATCCATCGAATTACGATTATGATAATCTAATTGTACTCTGCCCGAACTGCCACGGGGACGTTCACCAAAAAGGACCAATTATGAAAGGATTCTCGCCAGAGGAAATATTAAAATACAAATCGGATTGGGAAGAAGTAATTAAAAAATCGATGCAGAGCGCGGCTATTGGTGAAAGCGTACACGCGAGTGGAATATTAAATGAAAAGGAAGTCTTTTTTGCAACTAAAGAGATAATCGAAAATCAGGCTTCTGAAAATCAAATTAATGATACTTTCATAAAAATGCTTCAATATCTGAAGTATCAGAATAAAACAAAGTTCAATCCTAGTATATTTGTTCAGCCCTATTTAGAAACATTATCATTTTATGAACATTATATTGCATCGAATACTCTGTCTAAAGTTGAGAAATCGGAAATATTGGCGACGCAATATTTGGCTTCAATTCTTGAAGAATCTGCTGGTGGAATGTTCTATTTGATCGTTAGCGATGCTGGTACTGGTAAAACTACATTAATGAGATACTTTCAGAATATAATGGTCAATAACAACGATAATCCACTTGCGGCGCTTTGGGTAGATTTCACGACGCTTACAGAAATTTATAATGCCACTCTGCACGAAAGAGGCCTAGTGGTTGAAGACTTTTTTGAAACGATCTTAAATTATTATCAAACTAAAGTTCCTGAATTAAATGACACAAGCCTTCAAAAAATGATTGCTGATGGTAAAGTCGTAGTTCTCATCGATGCTTTAGATGAAATCGTTTCCAAAAACCCTCAACTAACTACAATCGGTTCATGGGAAACTATTCTTCTTGCTTTCATAGCTAAATTTGGTAATTATTCGGTGAAAGTTATAGTTTCTTGTCGACCGACTATGTTTTTATCTACTTCTACTCTTTTCCGGTTTAAACATGTAACCAGAATTTGTCCATGGGATAGGAAACTAATGCGCTTGTGGTTAGACCTTAATGGATTGATTGTAAATCCTGCCCTAGCTATTCCTTCGGATGATATTCTTAATACAATAATGATGATTCAGCCGTTAGAAGAGCTCTGTAAGATTCCATTCTTACTCCGTGCTTTCACCGAGATCTACCATGAGTTACCTTTTAACATTAATGCAATCAGAAAACATGAGATTTACAAGATCTTGGTTAGTAGACGATTACGAGAAAAAATTAACCTTATTCCTCTTGAACTTGGACTGGATGAACACATCCTGTTCAAGATAATCCAAATTATTGCCGTGTCATACTTTGGTAATAAGCAGGCTTCTATTGAACTTGAAAACATTGATTTTAACGAAAATGGCAAATTAATTTTAAGCAAATCCGAACTGGACTTAATAATGCGGATCCCGAGGGAGATCCTTAATTTTCATTTACGGAATAATACAATATTAGAAATCGAGGGTGCAGGATGTATATTTCCGCATCGTTCAATTCCTGAATATTTGATCTCTGATTTAATAGCACACAATAAAGTTTCTCGTGAAAAGTATTTTCATTCTAACTATTTCACCTTTGAGACTATGGAACTCTTGTTGGAAAGTCTAAACCCTGATGAATGGTTTACAATAGATGAAATCGTCTCTTTTTTTGATACACCATGCCAAGGTAAGACCGGAAACCTTTTACTGAAATGGATGGAAAAGGAATTGAAAGATAATTATTATACAACCGATGATATGGTAAGGATATTCGTTGAGGGATTGGCGAATCAACAAGAAATCGATCTCTCAAATCTTACCCTTTTTTATCGGTCTCCTTGCGAAAGGAATGAAGATGATTCTTCTATCTCGCTTTTAAGTCTTTTACGAGGAAACGTAAATATCACTTCTCTTAATCTCCATAATTGCCAAATCAACAGTCTGCCTGATTGGATTGGAGAATTCGGTGCAATTACGGAATTAGAGCTTTCAATGAATAACTTGAATACCCTCCCAGAATCGATTCTTAATTTATCCAAGCTTGAATCGATTGTTCTAACAAATAATCATTTTGCTTTACTACCAGACTGGATTGGCGATATTCTATCGCTTAAATATCTTATTATTGCAGATAACAAATTGGTTAAGATTACAGATAATATCGGTAATCTTACGCAGCTACAAGACTTGTTTATTGATAAAAATCTGCTGAAAGAATTGCCTCAGACGATTGGCAATTTAACACAACTTATAACGCTTGTTGCCTCTAACAATCAGCTTTTTTCACTTCCTAGTTCAATAGGTAGATTGACTAGGCTTCGATGGCTCTACCTTGAGTATAATAGAATAGTTGAAATTCCTAATTCGATTGGCGATCTATTGGAGCTTCAAGAGCTTGAAATATCAGATAATCAACTAACATCTATTCCAGAGTCGATTGGGAAGTTAGTTAAGCTTAATTGGTTCACGATTACGGATAATCATTTAACTGAGATCCCCGATACGATAGGAGATCTTGCAAATCTTGAAGAGTTCTGGATAAATGAAAACCAATTGACTACGATTCCAGAAACAATAGGCAATCTATCACAGCTACAGATATTTAGTGCTCCTGATAACCAGTTAACATTGCTTCCAGATTCTATTGGAGAACTGTCACATCTTCTTGAATTATACATACCTAATAATATGGTGACCGAGCTTCCAAATACCATCGACAGACTTTCAAAGCTCCAACTTCTTGATTTGTCAAGTAATCAGCTTAAGAATTTACCAGACACAATTGGCAAACTCTGCGAATTAAAAGAACTCATTCTGATTAATAACCACCTAAAGAGTATTCCAGATTCTATTGCTGAACTCGTTAAGCTTGAAGAACTTGATCTTACTGATAATGAATTAGTATCTATACCAAAAACCATCGGAAATCTTTCCCAGCTTCAAAGACTAATTGTTATTAATAACAAACTAGCGTCTATCCCTCAAAACCTCGGTGAAATTAAGAATCTCAGATGGTTGTACATATCTGGCAACCAGTTAAAAAAGATTCCCGAATTGATAAGTAAATTCATTTTTCTCCAAAAACTTGATATTTCGAACAATAATTTAATCGAGATTCCTGATTGGATTAGCAATCTCTCCCAACTTCAGGAGCTTAACGTATCAAATAATAGATTAGCTATGATCCCAGATTGGATAAGTAATCTCACGTTTCTCAAGACTTTAGATGTAACTAACAACAAAATGATAGATCTACCCGAAACAATTGGAAATATACCACTACTTCAAGAGCTTTTTATCTCAGATAATCATTTAACCATCCTTCCCAAGTCACTTAAAAATTTTGAGCATCTCCAAACGCTTGCAGCAGCCAACAACAGACTTGGTGATTCTACTGAGTGGATAATTGATCTTCCTACCCTAATAAGACTTGATGTGTCAGGCAATGAGTTAATGGTAATTCCTAATTGGATTAACAAATTGAATCAGCTACGCAAACTTGACGTTTCGAATAATCATTTGAATATACTACCCGATACAATCAGAGAGCTCATACAGCTTCAGGAACTCCTGATAAATGATAATAATCTAACTATGATTCCAGATCCAATTTCAAGTTTGAAAATGCTTCAAGGTCTTTCTTTATCTTCTAATTATATTACTGAACTTCCTAAATGGCTATATTTACTTCCCCTTCTCAAATTAGATTTATCAAAGAATCAAATAGCATTGATTCCTCGAGAGATTAGTGGTTTATCCCAGCTTAGATTACTAAATCTGGCCAATAATAGCTTAATTTCGATTCCAAATGAAATTTGTAATCTTAGTCACCTAAGAGGATTAAATGTTTCAGGAAATCAGTTGAAATTTCTACCACCCTCAATCGACAATCTTTATCGACTTGAAACTTTTGAAATCTCAAATAATAGATTGAAAGTACTCCCAAAAAATATAATTCATCTCAAGGCGTTACAATTCCTTGATTTATCAAACAATCCCTTCCTAATTCTTACTGCTGAACAAGAACTTTGGCTAAACGATCTATTAGCAATTGGATGTATAATTCAGAAATAACTTTGAGGTTGGAGGTTGAATCGGCGTTCGAGACCACGTCCAAGGCGACAGAGGTGGTCGCGGGGTCCGTGCGGTTCGTGAGGGTCTCTACCCAGCAATTGCCAGCAGGCCGAGCCCGAGTCCTGGAACTCGAAGGTGGCGGCGCCCGAGTCGGCCTTCCCGCGGACGACGATCGACTTGTATTCCCACGTTGCCGGGCGGGCCGGTGCCTGGATCGCGGCGGGCGGCTGGCTCGCGGCCTGGGCAGGTATGGCTACCTGTTGCGCCCCGGGCTTGGCCGCCGGGGGCCTTCCGCGACCCCTTTTCACGGGGATGCTTGAAGGCGCTTGGGCCTCCGAATACACCTTGGAAACAGACGCAAGTGGCTTGGCGGGCCTCGCCGCGGACGCGTCCAGCATCGCACGCCACTCGTCCGCGGTGCGCTTCATGGCCAGAATGATCATGCTGTAATTCACGCCGAACTTGTCCTGCCGGTTCCTGTAGGTCTGGTTTGGATTGGCGTCGTAGTCGGTCCTGATGGACAACCGGACCTGTGCATCGCCGAGTAGACGCAGTGCCTTACGGCACCACACTCCTCCAGGAACTGATCGTGCTGGTTTCCCAACAATCAGCTCACGCCTCGTGAACCCGCCACCCGTCGCCGGGGCTCCCCAGTACCGGCTCCTCGCCGGTGCCATATGGAGCGTGGGGTTCCGCTCAGGTAAATTGAGGTATCTCTCCATGGCGTTCACTCCAATACTTCTCCAAGGCCGGATCGAATGGGCTCGCTTCACCCTTTACCTTTCTGTATTCTCGCATGTCGCACCTCATGGTCGACGCGTAAAATAGGGGGTGGGTTGGTTTATCGGCAAAGGTCCACTTTCGGCTGCCGATCCGTGGAAAGTACTTGTCTTTCACCCACTTTGCGCCCTTATTCTCCGGTTTGTGCCGCCGGCGAGCCCACCACCAAAGCATCCTGAAAATCCGCGAGTCCACGCACACGAACGCTCTCTTAGCGTGGCAATACCGATAGTAATATGCCCACCCTCGTATTCTTGGGTTGAGTATGTCGATGAGTTCTGCCTGCGTGGTTTGCTTGTGCGTCATGAGGATGTCTTTTTTGTCTCCGAGAAGATGTTTTATGTTGTCTTTTGTTGGGGTAACAGCACACAGCTTTGCATACTTGCTAATGTGTTGTTGGATACGGAAACCAAGAAATTCAAACCCCTGTTCCCGGTGGACAATCCTTGTTTTCGCTCCTTTCAAAGCAAGGCCACGCTCTGCTAAGAATTCGCAGACCCTTGGAATAACATACTCAATCAAGATTTCTCGCGACGGTGCGAGTATCACGAAGTCATCCGCATATCGAATCACGACGATACCTTTATTCCTTCCACGACGATCTGAGGGGCGTATATAATTTCCATTCCTACTTACTGCCCCAAACAACCTATCCATACCGTCGAGTGCAATGTTCGCCAGCAACGGGCTTATGATGCCACCTTGGGGCGTACCCTTCTTGGTCTTGATGAGGTGACCAAACTCGATGGCTCCTGCCTTCAGCCAGCGCCTTAGCACATTCGTGAACATTGGCAGTTTCTTTAGCAAGGCTTCGTGGTCGATCCTATCGAAACATTTCTCGATATCCGCGTCAAAGATCCACGCACTTGTGTTTCCTTTTAATGTCGCCGCGATGGCCGCGTGAATTACCCAAATGGCATCCATGCACCGTCGGCCTGGGCGGAAGCCATACGAATTCTGCTCAAACTTGCACTCCCACTCTGGTTCGAGAGCCAACTTCACCACCATTTGCAGCACGCGGTCCTTGATTGTCGGGATGCCCAATGGCCGCTTTTCTATCTTGCGGGGCTTTGGAATATACACCCGGCGCACCAGTGAGCACCGATACATGTCCCAGTTTATAGATTGGACCTCGGAGACCAGTTCTTCTTTCTCAACGTCCTTGGAATATATCTTACCATCGATACCTGCCGTTCTCTTGCCCTGATTGACCTGCGTAACCCGTCGCACAGCGACGAGTGCCGCGGCCCGGGACCCCGAGAGAAATTTCTGAAGGTTTCTCACCTTACGGAAATCTCCCTCGCGAGTTGCACGAAAGATGCGTTTCTGGATTCGCGATACGTTCCCCTTCACCTCGTCCCACGGAATGTCCTTCCAGTGGAGCGAGGCGAATGTCGGGGTTCGTTCCGAGTTCCGTTCAACGGGCTGGCCCGTTGTCTAACGTCACCACGGATGTTCGTGATCTGGAAAGTTCTCTTTCGACGAGACCCGCCAGAAGTGGGCTCCCTTTCGGGCGGAAGATCCCGTTGCAAGGCGGTTTCTCCCTATCCACCCCATTACAGGATGGCATTTGCTTTATCCGGCGTCCTACGCCCGCCGTGCCTTCCCCTTCGCTTGCGTTATGGATACCGCCTGTCTTGATACGGGGCACGACGAGATGTCCAAGTTTCCCACCGTCGACGTTCAATAGAACCTTTAGGAAGACGCTGTCCTCCGGCTGCGCAAAGGATGACACGATCGTGACCACAAAACACGACCACCAGGCAGCTTGCCATTTTAGCTCCGGCGTTATTCGTGTATAGAACTCGAAATCACTCGCTTTTCGCCGGTTCATCATCACGGAGTTTACCATGTCTTTGCCCCGAGGCTTTCCATGGGTTCCGTTGGCTGTCACATGTTCTAGCCTGACGGTGCGTGCTATGATATATTAATCGCCGACTCATCTTTACAAGTTAACAACATTATTATATCCATATTCCATATTTTTCGCCTTGGCATACCAGCATCGGGATTCCGTGGCGTGAAATCTAATCATCTTGAGAAATATAATCCGCGATTTCAAATTGTGTTTTCTTAAGAGATAATGACCTGATAGATTCTTCAGAATTGATCACATTAAACTGTAGATTTTCCTTTATTTGACCAATTATCTTTTGAACGCAAGAAATCGCTTCTTTTAATTCAGTTTCTTCTTGAAATTTCATACGAAAGAGATTTCGGGCTACTCCAATGTTTCCATCTTCAAGAATTCTAAATAGATCGAATATTTTGAGCCATATTTCATCTGAATGGGTCATACCATCAAGTGTTTTCTGGGCGGTTGCCAAATCATCTAATTCAATCTCCAAACCATTCTTTGTTGAGAGAGATACTACATTTAATTGAGTGAAGACCCTGGGTTCAGATTGAATCAAGTAATAGAGTTTATTAATGCAATTTAGTATAATCGTTACTCTTTCTACAGATTCGCCATTACCATCAATTCGATCAGTAATCTTAATTCGATTTGGAATAATCTTTTTAAATTTTGTTATGTGTGTCGTCTCTAAAGACATAAATTAATCCCTGTGAGATAGGTTATCTTTTATAACTCTGAAGGAAAATCTCTTTCCATCTCACCCATCCATTTGAGTTTTTCATCCTTTTTGCGCCAGGACGCACCTTGCAACATCAAATAATGAGTTCTTAGACTTTGTATCTCCTCGCTTGAAAGGTTGTATGTTTTAAAAACAATTTCATTTAAATTCGTTTCTAATACTTTTAGGCGTTCTAAGTCATCCGTTTCCATTAAAGATTTCGAGATTGAAGCCAATTCTAGATGAAGAGGATTACTACTATCAAATGTCGGAATTGGTAGAATTGCTATATTCCAAACAACAAATTGTTTGTATGGGCCGTCTTTTCCTTTACCTCCTTTTGGTAGTGCTATGTCATTAGCCATAGTCCTTAAAGGTAAAGAATTCAATAACCCACATAAAAAATGTGCTTCTTCAAATGATTCAATCGTGAAAAAATTGCAGGAATGATCTATCATTATAAATGTGTCGCCCAATTCTGCAATATTAATCATTGAGGGAATGATAGCTGCAGAAATTTTATTATCTATAAGTGAAAAGGCTACCTTAGTCGATTGTAGTTTCTCTGGTTTGAGACGGTATATTTGATAAAAGTTACCATCAGGATGTTTACCATATTCTTGGCGAGCTTCAAGTCTACGTCTATTGTTAAGGAAAAATGAATAAAGGTCTCTAAATTCGACCTCTCTTGAAATAACATCAATAGGAATAACATTACAATCGGGGACTGTGTGAGGGATTACTGAATAACCATCAACCTTGAATTTCCATGCAGAAATTTTTTTTACGAGCGGAAAAACGACCGATTTTGGTACATCTATTTCCTTTCCATTGTCCATTATGATTTTTATCATAGAAAGAGTGGTGGAAGATACTAAATTTTTACTTGTGAAAAATAATTTATTCGCACTAGTGACTATGCCTCTACCACCGTTATAAATTTGTCCAATATTCTTGTTATTCGATTGCATTTTCCTGTAAATTTCTATTATGTGCAAAGGCGCAGAAAACCATGGAGAGGCTTCTATTGAAGCAAATAAACATATTTTTTGAATTTGCGTACTCCAATCAATTATCTTGAATTCTGGAGGATGTTCTGCATCTTTAAAATAATTAATCGGTACATAATAATAGTAATGAAATTCATCTTCGGGATTGGATTTGTCCTTTGAAAATATGGGAACAAAGGACCAGCAAGAAGCACCTTCATGAATTTTAGTTTCTTGTGATAAATCCAAGACTTTTTTAATTTTCCATTTGGAAATTTGATTTCTAAAACCTCCAGAGTTTAGGTTCTTCATCATTGATGATGTGACTAAGAATGCACATATTCCCCCTTTTTTTAAAAAATACTGTATTGTCGTTGCAAAAAAGGGTAAACAGGCGACATATTGAGTACCAGTTCCTGAATATTTGTCTATTTTTGGAAGATCGGGTTTGAATTCCTCCAAAAATCCGCTCGCTTTTAATGATTTAACAATTCGATTCCGATATTCTTTATCCATTCGTTCAGGGGAGACCCAAGGGGGATTTCCAACGACAAAATCAAAATCATGATAATGAATAGGTGCATGATAGTTTTCAATAAATTTACACCAAATTCCGTCAATGCCTTCTCTATCCATAACTTGTATTTGTTGATAGAACTTTCTTATAATATCTCCATATATTTTAATATAGTCCTCTCCAAATTGAGCTTTAATTTCGGTCTCTATAATTTCCATTGTTTTTCCTAATGAGTTTTCAATATATCTCAAGAATCGTATAGTATTCTTAGCGGGAACCTTAAACTCAAAGTCTAGAATCTTTAAATATCGAGTATGTTTACCACTTTTAATCGATTCACTAGACGTACTTTCAACATCCATCTTAATATCTGTAGAATATTGGGGGAGGTCAACACTATTGCAGAGATACACAGGAATTGCAGGTATATTTTCAGGATTAATTAGTTGTGATATTGATAAGAAATAATTTAATCGTGCAGTCAATACTGCTATCGGGTTAATATCAAAGCCAACGACCCTTTCTAATATGTAATTACATTTGTTTTCCTCTTTTGTTGAAATAAAACCCAAGGACGATTTGATTTTCTTAATGGCTCGAATTAAAAAGGTCCCAGAACCACAAGCAGGATCCAAGATTTTTCCCATTCCATCATATCCAATTTGATCTAGTATTAAATCGGCCACCCAATCCTTCGTATAGAACTCCCCTAAGGCCTTTCTAAGAGGCTCTGGGATTAGGTTTTGATAAACTTTCTTCAGAACATCCTTATTTATATAACTCACATCATAGTTGAGAATTTCATCTGTAATTAATCGTAAAAATCCTTCTATACTATCTATAGGAATCTTCTCAAACCAAGAAAATAAATCCTCTTCTAAAATGTTAAAATTAAATTGTTTTAATTTTTTTTCTATATCTTGCAAACCATCTAATGGTGTTTCCTTTAGTGTATCCATAATATCTTCTGATAATACATGCTTTTCGCAAAACAATTTAATGATTATGAATTTCAGAATTAACGAATAATAAGTTTGAACACAAAATAGAAAATAACTAGCTTCCTTTAATGAATTTATATCTGTATCTGTTAGTCCATAACTTTCAATTCGTCGTTCCAATTTCTTTTTTTCACCAGATTTTGGTACCATCTTTTTTACTGAACTTGAAAATAGGTTCAACCAGAGCTTGTAAAAATATCGTACTTTATCCTGATGGTCGATTGAACTGTCTAATGCTTGCCATAATGCTGGTATTGATGCTTTGCAGATTGGAGAGTTTGGCCCAAAATCGGTAAGGAGATTTTCAGGGGTTAACTCTCTATATCCTACACCACTAATGAGACGGTAAAATATTATGTCAGATTTTTCGATGGAACAAAATTCTTTTTCATATGTCACTTCTGATTGATATTCGTCTATTAGAACGAAATCTGATTCATTAAAAATAACTTCTCTAATTGTGACTCCATCAGTAATAATTCCCATTGGTTCTTTATCATTTTTTTCCAAAAAATCCTTCATATAACCCTTTATTTGATTAAAGGCTTCTTCTCTGATCGATTTAATCGCTAATTTATTGGGAGCTTTAAATTCAAAAAAGGTTTTTCCTATTCGTGCATCATCCCTTCCTGAAATCCATTTCTCTTCTTTATGGATTTTAATTTCAACTTCATTCAATTCAAAGAAGTCTTTCAGAATATCTAAAAATTCTTGTGATAATTCTGATTCATTTACTGTTTGAGGAATTTTATTAATCCTCTCAAAGAGATTTCCAAATTGCATAATCAATTCATGTCATATCGATTTTGTATCTGATCTGAATTGGATAATAAAAATGTTTTGATAAGGGCTAAATAAAAATGCAATTCCGACAAAAATTTCGAATAAAGTACTCTCACATTAGTCCACTTGTTAATTCTCCCGCAAAGCCTCATTGTGGGCTTTTGCAAAATTTAACGCAAGAACTCTGGTGCCCCTCGTGATGTCCACGGGCTTCCCGAAGGAAATTTCAAGTATAGAACTATTGTACGAAAGTCTGCGCTAAGGCCATGGACGAGGGCATGACTGCGCTCGCCCGCAGTATCGGCCAGCGGCTCGATTTCCTCTATCCCATCGCATTGCAGGAGTCGAAACATCTGTTCTGGTTCCATATCAAGCTCGTAATCAAAGCACCTGTTCCTCGTCAAATCCCTTAGAAATAATCTCGTTTTCGGTATAACTGATGCTTCCGCCGACTTGCTTGTTTAATATAGATACACTAAGAATCCTTACCCGCGTTTACTTTCTGCCGATTCAATAGCAAGGAATCCGTGCGTCCGTTTTCTTTCATATGCCTTCCAGGCATATAGTTGTCCCGCGGTTCAGGTCCGTACCCGTGGCACGGGCACGGTGCACATATAGTTGTCCCGCGGTTCAGGTCCGTGCCCGTGGCACGGGCTCGATCTCGAGCACGCGTGTTCTCGAAACTACCTCTTTCAACCTTCCAGTGAATCCGCTCATGTTTGAATTACCACTTGCTGAAAAAAACGATATGAGATTAAGGATAAGAATTTTTCGTGCCAAAAAGCTTGGATAGGAAGAGGCCTCTAAATCAAGCAGCCAAGCTCGTGCTTCTCGTGTATGGTGCAAGAGGTTCCACGATGATCACGACCTTAGAAAACGAGCTCTCTAAATCAAGCGCCCACGCTCGGCCGCTTGGCACCGGGCGAAGCAATCCGCGCAACACAGGTCATTCAGGGCGCAGGTCCCGTCGGGGGCGCAGGCGGGCATCGGGTTCTGGCATATCGGACACAGCCATTCGGCAACATCAGCATCGAAGGCGAGATCGATGGTCATGCCCTTCGATCGGCCGAAGGCTTATCAAGCCCGAGAATCCAAATGATGTAACATGGAGGTGCAAAGAATAGCAGCGATTTGCATCGGCTTATTCTTGTTTGGGTTCATATCCCCCATTATCGGGGCCTCCATTTTTGGTATAGTCGTCGTCAGCCAATCCGCCAGCGGCGATTCATCAATCACGGTTCACAGCCTCCTTCCGACAGACAGGTTAATAATCAATGCCTCGTGCTTTGCTGGAGCGGCACTATTCGTGGCTTTCGCCATCCTCGGAGTGGTGGCAGCGAGGCTGAGGAATGAGCTGAGCACCGGTGCGAGGTTGAAGGCCTTGACCTTTTTCATTGGAGTCGGGGGCGCCTTTGCGTTGCTGTATTTAACCATCGGTCTCGCTTTGTGAAGATCGATTGGCATCTTTCGTGCCAGGGTCCAGCCCGCAGCGGTCGGCCGCCTCGCACGCCGCGAAGCAGGCCGTGCAACAGTCTCCGTTCGGGGCGCAATCGGCAGGCAGGGCGCACGCGGGTATCGGGATCCCCATCCTCCTTGCGATATATCAGGGCGAAGGACCACGAAATTTCAGGAATTTGTTACAATTCAATTCATTCATTCTGGTAAGAATCCTCTTCTTCCATCTCTCTTGCCCTTATACTCTGATAGGCTGCCTCACTCGCCCGACTGTATATTTCATTGCAGGCAGGACATAAATAGAAGGTAAAACCTTTTCTTTAAAATGATGCCAGCTTTGGCAAAGTTACTTCGTTTGTTTCCGTGTATGTCTATTAATCGACTAAAACTGGTATTGATTAAGTCCTAAGATCCAATGAATCTACTAGGATCCTTCTCTTTATAAATGCACGCATTCTTTTTTCGATCGATTAACGATCAAGAGCGCGTGATGCAAGAAAGAGATTGTAAAGAGTCTTGAAAATGACATGCTGTCCGCTATCGAATGGGCGCACGTTTCCACGTTCCATGAAAACATGATTGTAAAAAAGAGGTCACCCGGGAGCCTCGGCCTCGATGTCGGGCGGCGGCGGGAGCGGTGGGGGCAAGGGTAACTTGAGTAGCGTCAAGATGCCATCCACGTCGTTCTCGTGTAACAGGCGAAGGATGTCGCGGAACGGGACCTTGTGTTTGAGCCCCGTGTGGTACAAGGATAACATCATGGCGTATATCTCGAACAGATCAGGATTGACGAAGTTTGCCGATATCTTCCGCTGGATCACGAACGGGCGTATCTCGCGCTCGGCCACGTTGTTGTCAGGCGGGATGCCAGGGTGATCCAGGTACGTGAAGAGTTTCGGGGCGAATTTCTCCATCCGCTTGAGCAGTCGCTCGATGTCGGGACTGGCGACGCCTTCGGCACGGATCTTCCCGATGAGAGCCTTCATCCGGCGCACTGCTTGCCTTCTCGTGATGCGATTGTCCACCGGTGTCTTCCAGCCCATGTCTCCCTCCTTCCACGCCGCGCCGAAGAACTCCCGGAGCCACTCCACCTGCTTGATGATCTTGGCTTGCTGTTCAACGTCCGCCGCGAGCTTGGTGCGTTCGTCGTCCGAGATGGGCTCTGGCCCCTTCGGGGGCCTCCCGCGGCGTGGCTTGGCAGGTTCGATAGCTGCCTCATCTCCCTCGGGGGCAGGAACGCTTTTGCACTCCCCCGCGAGTTTCTTTTCAGCACCGTCGCGGCGGTCGATAGCCTTGCACTCCATCACCTTCAAATCCTTTACCAAGTGTGCCAAGCACTTCTGTTGCTCTGCGTCCAACCGGTTGTAGGCAGTCCAGAAATCAGAGATCAAGACTCCCTTGTATCCGTCGAATATATCCTCGACGGTATCGTGCCCGCGGCTCTGCGATGCCAAGTAGAGGATGACGTGGCCCGTGACCACGACCCAGAGCCAGTGGTTCTTGCCATCCAGTGGCACCCCGGTCTCGTCCACGTGGGCAAACGATGTATCCTTCACTGCCGATTTGAACGCCTCGAATACTTGCCGCACCTGTGGCTCCCACCGGGCCATCCAGTTGATGAACGTGACGATCGTCGGGATAATCTCCTTGTCATCCCGCCCAGCAAAGACCTGAAACAGGCTCTTTCGGACTACCTCCCAAGTTACTTTGTGATCGAGTCTTTGCTCCATAGCGAAGGAGATCAATCCGATCCCATAATGCACGTGCGCAAGAAGCCCGAAATCCTTCGCAACGATTTGGTGGCAGCCGGGACATCGATACCGGTAGATCACGTGCCGAACGCGTTCCAACTGCATCCCACGCTTGAGCTCCACGATGTCAATGATGACGTGGTGCCATCTCCCGACGGGGTGAGACCCCGCGAACGACTTCTCGCAACGGGGACAGCACTCCAGCGGCCATTCCACTTCGCGGTCGATCTCCTTGGGCGCTTTGAACCCGCCGCCGTGTTTCCCCTTCGGCTTGCCCGTGCGCTTGTTCTTGGGCTCGTTACTGCTACCAGTCGTGGCGGGACCTGCACTTGGCGAGGCACGCTTGGATTGACGCCGCTTACGGGCGGCCATTCGGATGCTCTTGTTCCCCTCGTGATACCCGGCCAGGTTATCGGCTTTTTTCTGCCCGCGCGCCTTGAGTTTCAGGTTTTCTTCCTTCAACCGCGTGTTTTCGGCTTCCAGTTCTGCCAGCCGGGAATCCTTCGAATCGCCTTGGGTGCCGTCGTCATTTTGAACGACAGGCGCTTGATCTCCGGGCTGTTCCTTCGTGGAGGGCATGCCAAGCGACGCCTCGCCAAGAGTATCTTGCATCGGGACGTCGATTGGCGACGACACGCTTCCCTCGTTGCTTGATGCCTTTCGTCGAGAAGCCCGCCTGCCTCGTCTCGCGATCAAGGTAAACACGAGCGCGACTATAATCGCGACAGGAAAAAAGGCCACGGGGTACACGTGATATGATCACGGAACCACGGATATAAACTTCATGGTCGGTCCTAGTAAATTTATTGGATCTAAGGACTTAATCGGTACTAAAACTGAATTCATAAAAAGAGATGTCTGGTTTATACGAGTCATCCGTTAACGTGGTTGTAGTTTTATCTTGAATCTCGGTGGCAATGTCGCCCAAAAAAAGATTGGTAAATTCCTCTCTCGTACGCCCACACATGTAACATTTATCGCTCGGGGTTGCACGTTCTATTGGTATTATGATCGGTGTGCTCATGATATTCACCTTCTAAGAATGATAATCTCTTTCGCTTAACCACCGGGCGTTTCATGGTAATAAGGTGAATTGCCTTCCTCGACCTCTGACAGAAATTCCGGGCACGGCATCCCTTTATTCCCCGACCGACCGATATCCTCTCATTAAAGGCAATCTGGACCGCAGCAGGTAGACAGACCGATGGGAGACCTTGGCAAGCGGGTCGTCGTGGCCTACGTGGCGAGCGAGTGCGACCGCCAGCTGTTCTTGGAGCTCGGGCACAGGGACCCGGCGTGGATAAACCCCCTGCAGAGCCCCCGATCCGTCAGGCGCCCGCCGGGCTACACCGAGCTGCTCACGCGGCTCGGGCACGAGTACGAACAGGCTATTTACGATCGACTGGTCCTGCTCCCGGGCGCACGGTCCAAGCGCGACTGGACAGGCTCGGTCGCCACGACCTACGTCTCGCCGGGACTCCTCGGCGCGCTCCACGTGGGCATCCTGGCCGGCGGCGTCGCCATCCTGCTCGAGCACCAGTTCAAGAACATCTCGTCATTCGTCGACTTCCTGTTCTCCCCGAAGCCAGGCGGCCTGCGCCCGAACCCCGACGTGGAGGACTTCCGGCCCGACATCCTCGTCGTCCGGAAGGGTGATCCGGCCAAGCACTACCGCGAGTTGCTCCCGGGCGGGACCACGCGGGACGTGCCGGCCGCCGAGCTCGCCACGCGCCTCGCCATCACGGTCCACGACGTCAAGCGCGTCCACCAGGACAAGATCGGAAAGAAACAATTCACCGAGATATTCTATTATGCGTATGTCATCGCGTTCTACCTCGATTTCCACGGGCTGGCCGACCGCTACTTTATGTGCATCGACGGCAACAGCATCTTTCCCGACCGGGAGCCCGCGGAGCTCGCCACGATCGTGTCCCTCGATACCTTCGATGCGCTCGCCATCCCCGTGTCGTGGGACGCCTCGCACCGGATCTTCTTGGGCACGATCGCGACCATGCGCGACCTGTGGGCGCTGGCCCCGTGCGGCCCGTCGTCGATCCGGCTCAAGATCACGCCAGCGTGCGCCTATTGCTACTTCGTGGAGGACTGCAAGTGGCGGCTGGGAATGGATGGCGTGGCTTCGCCGGGAACGTGGGCAGTGGACCTGCTGCCGAGCACGCCGACGTCCATCAAGGAGCAGTTGCGGGATCTCGGCATGGACACCGTGGCCGACGTGGCCGCGAACGTGGCGGCCGCCAGCTCGGGCATGAATCCCGACCCGATCACCGCCGAGCGCCCCCTCCTCCAGCTCAAGGCCGACGCGCTGGTCTCGGGGGCCATCACGTCGCCGGCGGCGGGCACGGTCTATTCCTATGCCATCCCCGCGTTCACGCCGCTGGCGGTGACGTTTGCTGTCGAATCCGACCCCGCGCACGACCACGTCTACGTCGTGGCGATCGAGTTCGACGCGAGCACGGCCCCCAATGCCTATTACGCGGGCCTGTTCGATGACTGGTGGGTCGAGTGGGAGGACGCCTTGGCGAACGGCCACGTGCCCGACTTGATCAAGCAACACTTGGACCTGATCCTGCCCGAGGAGATCTCGGTCGAAGAAATCGAGGCGTTCTCTGACGCTATGGCCGAGCTGGGCGGGACCGCGGGCATCACGTTGCCTGACAAGATTGCCACGCCGCCCGTGCTGCACGCCCGGTTCCGGCACGAGCTCGTGGCCGTCGGCCAGAGCCTCGACAATGCCGACGAGGAATCCCTCGCCAAGGCTTTCGTCAGGCAGATGCACGCCCTCCTCGTCGTGGCCAACACCATCGAGGAACGGATCGAGGCAGAAGGCACGATCAAGGACTGGTGGACCCGGCCCGATCTCGGCATATTCTACTGGGGCGAGGACCAGTTAGCCAACATCGAGCTCATGATCGAGCGGCACGTCCACGCCCTGCTCGCGGACCCAGTGCTGGGCCCGTGGCTCGAGGAGATCGTCGGCTGGATCACGCCGTCCGAGTCCGAGGTCACGCATCCCTACCAGCACAAGAAAATCTACGACTTGAAGGCATTTGCGCAGGCCACGCTCGGCCTGCCCTGCGTGATCAACTACACGTGGCAGGACGTGGCCAAGGCGTTCGATCCCACGTTTTTCACCAACCCGAAGTTCTGGGTCCAGCATTACGATTACTTCGACTACCGCTTCTGGCACGAGACCCTCGACACCGCCCCGTTCGCCCGGCCCGCCATGGTCCGGGAGATCGAGCACCAGGTCGGGTTCAAGATGCACGAGCTCAACACGATCCGGTACAAATTGCAGGCCCGGGGGCGGGCATCGATCTCGTCCCATGCCAAGCCCGTGCGTGCCGCCGAATACATGGCCGTGCCGATCGGGTCCGCCTACCACCCGGTCGCCCACGTGTGGTACCTGTATTCCCGGCTCAACGGCGCGGCTCAGGAGATGGACGCCGACTTCACGCGAACGACCTTCCCTGACCGGGCCATCGGGAAGCTGGACGCGGCCCGCATCACCGTGCCGTCCAAGGTCGCGGACCCCGCGACCAGGTCATTCCACTTCGAGTTCTCTATTCCCGAGCCGTCGAGCAACATGAAGATCAAGGAGGGCGACAAGGTGCTTGCCATCCCCGAGGAAAAGCGGGACCTGAAGCTCAACAAGATGGCCAACACGTGGTGCGTCACGATCGACGAGCTGTCGTGGGACCACGCGACGAAGAGCTACAACGTCACGACCAAGGAGGTGACGGAGAAGAGTCCCGACATCCTCGCCAAGTTCGTGGAGGAGTTCGACGACGTGCCCACCTCCACGCAATGGTTCCTATACCCCTTCGCATATGACAACTGGTCGCCCGTGATGTATAACGAAAAGGGGACCGGCCTGCTCGACCAGTGCGCCTTCGGGCGGGGCTGGCTCGGGGCGCGGCTCGCGTGGCTCTGGGGCATCCGCTTGCACCCGGTGCTCGCGTGGCCCGCGTCGTGGCGGTTCGAGGCGCCTGAGATCTCTCTGTTCGCGCCCGGCCTGCTCGCGACCGGCACGGACCCGCCGGACATCACCCGATTCGATTCCAATCTCGACAAGCGGCCCGACCCGTCCCAGGTCGAGGCCATCAACCGCGCCCTGCACGAGCTGATCTACGGCATCCAAGGTCCGCCTGGCACGGGCAAATCCCAAACGATAACGGCCCTCATGAACGAGTTCCACGTGCGGCGGCTCGCGTCGGGCATAAGGCAGACATGGATCCTCGTCACCGCGTTTTCCTACGCGGCGCTGCGGGTCCTCATCGGGAAGGTGCTCGCGAACGTTGACCCCGCGGGGAATATCTCCCCGATCGGCCAATTCCAGCTCGTCTACATGCGGTCCGAAAGCCAAGACCCCTACCCCGACCCGCGCGTGACCGACGTGCTGCGGAAGGGATCGACGTGGAAGGTGAACGGGCAGGGCAACACGCTCACGGCCAAGAAGCAGCTGGAAAACCTGCTGGCCCCGACGAGAATCGTGTTCGCGAACGCCTACACGTTGCACCACGTGATCGATATCGTGGACCGGGACACCTTCTCCTTCGACATGATCGTCGTCGACGAGGCGAGCCAGCTCCCCGTGGACTACCTCATGGCCAGCCTCCAGCACGTGCGGAAGGTCCGCGTGGACCTGCGGCCCACGGGGGTCGCATTCGGGTCGATCGTGACCGGCGAACCAATCGATGACCCGGCCCCCATCGAAAACATAGAGGTCGCGTCGGCGCTGGACCCGGACGCCTTCACCAAGGTCGTGATCGTGGGGGACAACAACCAGCTCCTGCCGGTCCAGCAGGTGAAGCCGCCCGAGAAGCTCGACAAGGTGCTCGGGTGCCTGTTCTCGTACTACGTGACCGAGCACGGCATCCCCAACATGCAATTGCTCTACAATTATCGCTCGCACGTGGACATCGTCGAGTTCACGCGCCTGACCGGCATGTATGCCGACCTCAAGCCCAACCCCGTGCCCGGCGTGGCGCTCCAGACGCTCACCGGGAACCTCGCCAACGTTCAGGAGCCGTGGGCCGCCGACGTGCTCGCCCCGTCCCGCGTGGTCTGCACGATCATCCACGAGCGGCGGCACGAGGTCTCGGTGAGCCCGTTCGAGGCGGAGATGGCCGCGTCCATCGTGCTGTCGTTCTACGATTCGATCGCCCCCGCCACCGCCGAAGAGGAGGATCGCTTCTGGACCGACCGGGTCGGGATCGTGGCCCCGCACAATGCCCAGGGCCGGATCATCATCCGCAAGATCTACGACGGGCTGGCAGGGTCCGGCGCCCGGCACACGCTGCTCGCGCCGCACGAGCTCATGGCCAAGCTGAAGGCCACGGTCTACTCGGTCGAGAAATTCCAGGGCTCGGACCGGGAGCTGATCGTCGCGTCGTATGGCATCTCGGACCGGGACCAGATTGCCGCCGAGGAGGAATTCATCTACGACCTGAACCGGTTCAACGTGCTCACGTCGCGGGCCAAGCACAAGATCGTCGTGATCTGCTCCAAGGAGTTGCTGTCCTACATCCCGACCGACCGGGAGATCATGGGCTACGCCGAGAAACTGCACACGTACGCGTTCCACTACTGCAACAGCATGGCGACCCTGCTCCCCGCCAACGAGCTCGGGGGGCTGGAGGCAGTCGAGTTCAGGTGGCACGACTCCACGGGAACGACCGAAGACCCGCTGGACGTGCGCCTGGCGCGCCACGCCGGGAAGGTGAGCGTGACGTTCCCCCTGCACCCAAGGTACGAGCCGACGTTCCGCCAGATCCCAGCGGGGATCGGGAAGGGGCAACTGCCGTCGGACCCGGGCACCGAGGCGTGGGAGTTCGACGAGGGCGACCTGCAGGCGATCAAGGGGTATGTTCCGGTCCCGATCGCGTGGCTGCGGAACGCGAGCACGGCGACATCCCGCGCGGCGGCGCCCCCACAGAAGGCACCTGCAAAAAAGGCGGCGAAGAAAATAAAACAAGGAACCGTTGGGTTGTAAACCCCAATCGCCCATCAGCCGCAAACGCCGTGGATTTGTTAATGCCCCATTTACTGATAAACTATACATCCCTTCTTCTGGAGCTCTTTAATCCAGTTCTTTATCTCCTCAGGGAGAAAAGAAAGCAGTTTATTATCCAACCTTAACTGCGAACTGCGAATTCTACTATCCCGGTTACTTTCAACCTGGCACGATCCGGGTGAGCAAGAAGTGTGCCGAGGATCCGAGGGAGCTGGACCAGATTTCCCCGCCAGAGTTGCAGGGGTGTATGGCGTTGCTCGTGAACGAGACCATGAGCATGCAGACTGACGAGCTGTTTTCAAGGGTCGCCCGGGTGTTTGGCTACCGGGCCTTGAAGGACGGAAACAGGCAGATGCTCGCCAACCAGTTACAGGCGCTGGTTGCCGATGGCCTCGTCGTGATCGCGGACGACTCGGTCACCAACGTGCAGAAAGACGCGTGGAAAACGGCCAGCATTGGTCTGAAATCATTTCCTTCCGATAAGGTAGCTCGGAACGGGTCGTGCAAGGATTGCGGGAATGCGATACAAAAGCCGGGCCGCCACGTCCACAATGGTGAGTACTTTCATATACGGCGCGTACTTTCATATTCGTTAATCCGAATATGAATTCAAGAATTGAAACGTGACAAAAACAATGGCAAAAGCATTGTCAATCATCGGTGGAATCTTTGCCATCTTGATTGTGTTCCTCGGAATGTTCGTCGGTTTCTTTGGGATATGGAATTTCTCGGTGTCAGGAACCGGCGTATCGGGCTCGATCTGGATAAACGCGTTCTGCGGATTCACGTCAAACCTTAATGTTCCCATCTTGCCGGCTCTAACGGAATCTGTGGCCGTGGCAAACGGACAGAATGTTGTCTTGAAGATGTTTCCTGGCATCATGATATTGGTAGGCGGTATTATAGCTGTCATTCCCAAGCGAGGAACCGCGATCCTCGGCGGATTGTTGATGCTCGCTGGCTTCGTCCTTGTCGTGCTGTGGTTGATAATTGGGTATCCATATACAAATACAGACTTGAAAACTGATATCAACGCAATCGCATTGCTCGCTCCTAGCATCCAAACGATGCCACTCTATGGCAGCACTACGATTAACGCCCTCCTCGCTTCGTGGACGCTTTCTTGGCAGATCGGCTGGGGCGCATTATTAATCATCCCGTGTGGAATTTTCGCCTTGGCAGGCGCTGGAAAGCCAAAGGGAAAATAAGTCTCCCCCTTCATCTTCTGTGACTTTTTCGGATTTGGAAATCAAGTAGTATTTAAGATATGAACGTGCGAATCGTTTACGAGACACAAGCCCTTGCACGTTTGCTCATCCAACAAAAAAGTGACCAAAATCCTTGATTTCGCCTGCACTTTGGAATGCCAGAGCGTGAATTAACCCGAGTTCGGGTAAATTCACGCGAGTTCGGGTAAATTCAGGCGTGTCCTGTCGTACACGCCTGTACGACAGGCGTGCCAGGTGTCCACGACCCCGTGGCACACGATGTTCCATTTTGATATATCGTGTACAAAGTCGTGCTTACATCATCATCCGTGACTGTCCATGAAATGGACAGCCCTTGATCATTTAGGGCGAATGAACCTACCATCACGAAGGGAATCAACATGCATGTCAAGTTCGCGCACGTGGCCGACGCGCACCTCGGCGCTTGGCGCAAGGAATCGCTGAAGGGGCTCGTCTACCAGGCCTTCGAGCAGGCTATCGACAGGATCCTCGACGAGCAAGTCGATTTCGTGGTCATCAGTGGCGACCTCTACGACACCAGCGACCCGGCGGTTGAGGCCGTCGACACGGCGACCCGCGGGTTCAAGAAACTGGCCGACAGGGGCATCCCGGTCTACGGCATCATGGGCTCGCACGACTTCTCGGTCTCCAACAAGTCCATGGTGCGCCCGCTCGTGTCGGCGGGTTTGTTCACGAACGTGTCCCACGCCCACGAAACCGACGACGAACGCCTTCAGCTCGATTTCACGCAAGACCCGAATACGGGCATCAAGCTCGCGGGCTTGCGCGCCCGGAAGCGCGGCTTGGAAGTCAAGGATTACGAACGGCTCGACCTCGATGCGGCGGCGGCCGAGGAAGGCCCCAAGATCTTCGTGTTGCACACGGCCATGGCCGATCTCAAGCACGAAACGCGCGGGGATGACCTGCTCGCGGCCAGGGGAATGCTCCCGGGTGGGTTTTGCTATTATGCGGGTGGCCACATCCACAAGACGATCCCTTGGGAGTTGCGGAACGGCCAGTCAATGGCGATCGAGAAAAACAACAACGTGATCTATCCTGGAAGCCTGTTCCCGGTCGACTTTCTGGAGCTCGAGGAAAATCACGCCGGTGGTTTCTGCATCGTTGAAGGGAATGTCAATACTGATGCCAGCCAAGATGATTTGGCCGTACGGTGGGTGCCCGTGAACGTGAAGGAGACGCTTCCCCTTTTGGTAGAGTGCGACGGCCTAACCGTCTCCGAGGCGTTGCAGGCCATCGACGACGTGATTACCGGGGCGACTGTGAAGGATATGATCGTGACGGTGCGACTCCAAGGAACGCTCGCTTCTGGCAAGATTTCCGATATCCACTCCGAGGACATCGTGGCCAAGGCCGCGGAAGCCGGCGCCTACGAGACCCTTGTTAATAGCACCAAGTTGTCGTCGGCCGAGTATGCGCCGACCAAGCTCCAGCAGGCCGCAAATCGAAAGGAAGATATCGAGGCGGCATTCATCGCCGAGCACGTGAAAAGCACCAGCATCGAGGGCCTCACCCCCGAGGATTTCTCCGCCAAGATAGTGGAAGTCATGCGCGTGCTCGGGGAGGAGCAGGAAGAAGGTACGAAGAAGCTGGACTACAACGCGAAGATCGCAGCGGACATCGCGGCCATCTTCGACATCACGGAGTGAGGCGACCGGCATGCAACTCACATCCATCACGCTCGAGAACATCCGAAGCATCGCCAGCATGCAGCAGGACTTCCCGCCGGGCACGATGCTGTTCTTCGGGGACGTCGGGAGTGGAAAGTCGTCGGTCCTGAAGGCCATCGAATTCGCGCTGTTCGGCATCTTGGACGCGGGCGATCTTGGCGGGGAATCCCTGCTCAGGCGTGGCGAGAAGCGGGGGTTCGTGGAGCTGTCGTTTTCCATCGATGGCCACGACTACACGGTGCGGCGGGACATCGAGAAGACGGCGGGCAAGGGAAAGGCGAAGGGCAGCGAGACCATCAACCAGGGCAAGAAGGGCTTCCTGATCTCGGACGGGGTGAAAACGCCCTACTCCGCGAAAGAGCTGCGCGTGGAGATCCTGAAAATCCTCGGGTACTCGGTCATCCGCTACCAGAACGCCAAGTCGATCCCGCTGTTCCGCTACACGGTCTACACGCCGCAGGAGCAGGTCAAGGAGATTTTGTGGGAGCCCGCGGAGGCGCGGTTCGGGATCCTGAAGGAGGTGTTCGACATCGTGAAGTACGAGACCGCCTTGGCCAACGTGAAGGCAGCCGATGATGGCCTGCGGCTCAAAGTCGACGCTGCGGACCGGCAACTGGCCTCGATCGGCAACCCCGAAGCGGAGATTCCGGATAAACAGGAAGCGATCGCCGCGCAGGAACGGACCTTGGAATCCACGAGCGGCGCGCTTGGCGAGGCCCGGTCGACGCGGGACGGGCTGGCGGCGGCGCGGGATGCGGCGCAGGCCGATGTCACCGGCTACACGGTCCAGGCCAACGCGATAGCATCCAAGCAGGTGGCAATCGATGCCGCCACGAAAAAGATCCGCGCCAACCAATCGAAGTTAACCGACGCGATCGCAGCGCTCGAGACGATGACAACCCAGATCGCGGAAGTCCCCCAGCCTGGAGATGAGCCAGCCGTCATCGAGGCGCAAGCCGAGGAGCAGCTCAAGGCGGCACGTGCGAGCCTGCTCGAGGCGAAGACAAGAAGCGCCTCGATCAGCGTGAGCATCAGCAACGTGTCGAGCTTGCTGGAAACGGGCCAATGCTCGCTGTGCGGCCAAACGATCCACGAGCGGGAACGGTTCGATGCGGAGCTGGCCCAAGCGCAGCAGGATCTCGCCGACGCGGAGGCCACGATCACCCAGCTAGAAGCCGAGATTTTCACCTTGGAAGACACCAAGAAAGCAGCCCGCACCTACGCGGAAATCACTGTCAAGCTCGACAGCCTGACATCCTTGCTCGCCGAGAAACAGCGGTCCCGGGATGCAATCATGAGCGCTATCGTTGACCTCGAGCAGGAAATCTCCACCACGAACGCCGAGATCGCCGCCGTCCTCGAGCAATACGCCATTGCAGACATCGACGCGTTCAGGGCGCAGGGAGCCGAGCTGGAACAGGCATTGGCCGCCCGGAAGAATGAATTGAGCGCGGGCGAAGCCGAGGTCATGCGTCTCGAGCGCGTGGAGAGCGCGGGCCAGCAGGCGCTCGCCCAGCTCAGGACCGACCTCGCCACGCTGGAGGCCAACGTCGCCCTCAAGGCCGATCTGGAACGCAAGATCGGACACACCAAGGACGTGCGGGCTTGGCTTACCGGCTCTTTCCCCGCTTTGGTTCGGGACATCGAGCGGGAGCTCCTCGCCAGCACCGCCCAGCAGTTCAACGACCACTTCAGGGAATGGTTCAAGCTGCTCGTCGAGGAAGAGACCATCGACGTGGAGATCGACCCCGCCAACTTCCAGCCCGTCGTGCGGGTCAACGGCCACGACTCGCCCCCCGAGGACCTGTCCGGCGGCGAGAAGTCTGCTTTGGCTTTGGCCTACCGGCTGGCCTTGGACAAGGTCATCGTTGAGAAGTATCCCGACGTGAAGACCCGCGACCTGCTCATCCTAGACGAGCCGACCGACGGGTTCAGCGCCGAGCAGGTGAACCGCATGCAGGTCGTGTTCGAGCGGCTCGGGATGCACCAGATGATCATCATCTCGCACGAGCGCACCCTTGACTCGTTCGTCGATGAGACGTTCACGTTTAGCAAGACGAACCACGAGACCAAGATCAAGAAGGAATGAGGAGTGATGAAACAAAATACCAAAAAGGAAAAGGTTGAATTCACAAAGCACGCGAAGGTCGAAGGCTTCTTGACCGTCTTGGCTCTTTCCTTGGTCGTGTCCCCAATTCAAAAGTGCTTATCATTGCATGATACATAATCGCGGAACGGTGAAAATTAGAATGTCCGTGCGAGTGAACGGAGAATCTTTTGAAGTCGAGGCAGATGGCGTGCTCAGGTTGAACAATATGGGCATCAAGAGCATCGCAGAGATTGAGGGGCTGGATGCGTTGACCAACCTGATTGAACTTGACCTTACTGAAAACCAGATCACGAAGATCGAGGGACTTGATAATCTGAGCAATCTGCAGTGGCTCGTCCTTGAAGATAACCAAATCACCAAGATCCAAGGGCTGGACGCCTTGGGTAACTTGGAGCAACTCGACCTCCGTGGTAACCGGATCTCGAAAATCGAGGGACTTGACAACCTGATCAATCTGCAGGGTCTTTCCCTTTTAGAGAATCAGATCACCAGGATCGAAGGGTTGGACAAGCTTGTTAACCTTGAGGAAATTGACCTCTGTTTCCCTCCTGGTATGAACCGATCTCGAGAAAACGAGATCGCGTGGCCCGCCGGTCTGTCATTTAGATCAAGTGCCAGAGAAATCGTCCGTTATTGCAAACAGGAAAAAGAAAAAGAACAGGCTCGTACATGCAAACTTAGGAAGCTCATTCAAGTCTCTAAGAAGGTGAATATCTCCCGTATGGCACAGATCCTCGGCATAGATGAGGCGATCTTGAATGAACGTATCGTGGATTGGGCCATGGAGTATGGTTTTACAATAGATGGTAACTTCGTGGATTTTGAAGGCGGACGTAAAGACGATTTCATTGCCTCGCTGGACAATTCTGGGATCAAGAAGGAGGATACCAATGTCCCCGAGGAAGTGGTATCCTTCCAAGAGAACAATTCCGAAACCAAGAAGGAAGATGACCAAGCTGGCTCGGGTGCGTCAACTTCACTGGAAACCGTCGAACGTGCCCGGCGGAAATGGGAAAGTCTTATGCGCCAGCAGGCCAGGACTATGGACACTGGCGAGGACATCGCTGTTTTCAAGGAGTCGCACCTGTGCATCGTCCACAAGGGGCCGGTCGACAGCCACGCGTTCATCTGCCCCGGCTGCGGCACGTTCTACTGCAAGGCGTGCTACGATGCGGTCGCCGCGACCTACAACACGTGCTGGTCGTGTGGCAGGCCCTTGGATCCATCGCGGCCGTCCGAGGGATCGGCACCCGAAGAGGAAGCAGGTGTATCTCAAGGGAAGAAATGAGGAACGAGAGTGCTTTGACAAAGCACACGTGCCCGATATAGAAGCATAAATTGGTGAAAATTGGCATGTCCGTGCAGGTGAAGGGAAGATCATTCAATGTCGATCAACACGGGGCGCTCAAATTGACCTGTCAAGCCATCAAGAGCGTCGCCGAGATCGAAGGATTAGACGCGCTGGAGAATTTGAAGGAGCTCGACCTCGACCTGAACCAGCTAAAGAAAATCGAGGGCTTGGACGCGCTGGGCAACCTGCAAAGGCTCGATCTCCACAAAAATCACATCGCAAAAATCGAGGGGCTGGATGCGCTGGGCAACTTGCAAAAGTTATTCCTCGGAGAGAACGAGATCGAGAAAATCGAAGGCTTGGACGCGCTTGGCAACCTGAAAACGCTCGACCTTCACAAAAACCAAATCGCAAAAATAGAAGGCTTGGACGGACTTGGCAAACTTCAAAATCTTCACCTCGGTGGAAACAAGATCGAGAAGATCGAGGGGCTGGACGCCCTGAGCAACCTGATGGCGCTCGATCTTGAAGGCAACCTGATCGAATGGCCCGTCGGCCTTTCGAGAGACGTGTTCGCCCAAGAGTTCGTTCTATATTGCCAGCAAGAAGGAGAAAGAGCAAGACCGGCACCTCAAGATGCGGATGAGGATGCAAAGGCAGTGGTCATCAGGAACACGAAATACTTCCCTTGCGATGCGCCGGGTTGTCCAGGTTCCGAATTATTGCCATTTACCTGCCAATCATGCGGCAATCAATATTGTTTCGTGCATCGATTGCCAGAGAACCATGCCTGTCCGTTCTCGGTCACCAAGAAATGGCCCAGCCCAAGTCTTCTCTTTTCCGATGTGTTACAAGGAGATATCGGTGAACGGTACCCTGTATCGGTTCCGAGGGATTTCGTGCTTAATAACATGAACGACCCCGATTTTCCTAACTTATATGCTAAATTTCAGGAAAGTAATGGTTTTTTCGGAAAGCAGCTCGTGGCCTGCTGGTTAATGGCCAACAACATGTTAAAAACACTCGGTTCCGGTTCATTTTCGACGATTACGTGCCAGGCGTATCGGGTGCGTTCATAATGTTCGACATGGCCCGCGTCCAGACACTCATCGAGATTGCTAAATGGGCCCAACTCATCAGGAGCAAATCGAAAAACGGGATCCCCATCGTCCTGATCGGGGAAGACCTTGACCTCGTTCCACCAGAGGACCTGGAAAGCCTGAACGATTACGCGGACAAGATCGCGCAAGAAAATGGCTTCATGGCCTACATCCCGACGTCTTCCCGCACGGGCTTCAACGTGAACGAATCCATCCTGTACATGGTCGATAATCTCATCTCTTTGAACTCGTGAGTCGAATCAATCGAATGGACGATTGTCGTGGTTTGCTGTTAAATACAATACTTTTATAGGAGTTCCGACTGACTTGTCCTTTGCCCATTTAGGGACATCCATTTCCGATAAGAAGGCACTTGGCGGTTACTGGACAGCAGAAGGGTGAGATCGCGGCTATTACTAACGTGAATTCGCCCATGTCGGCACGCCCGTCCTTGGATGGCGCAGCGACACGGTGTGAAGAAGATGAGACAGCAAAAATCCAGCGCCGTGACGACGGCCGAGCCCTCGCCATCGGTCGAGGCGTTGCTCAAGAACGTGAAGATTCCGGACGAGAAAGACGTGCTCTCGCGGGGGTGCAAGGAATTGCAGGGCGCCATCGAGCAGGGGATATCGACGCTCCTTATTGATCTCAGCAGAGCACTCGGTGCCGTCATCGAGCTGGGCGACCCGAACCTGGAAGACTTCACCGGTTTCGCCATAGCTCGGCTCAAGTTTCTCAAGCAACGCGTCGCCACGCTCCCCGCGGACCCGTTTGCCCTGTTCAGGCTCAAGAAACTCGGCAAGGCGCCAACGAATATGTCAAGCAAGGATGAACAGCACATGCTCGCGCAGGTCTATATGCTCGATGCCATGCTCGCCAATGGCACGAAACGAATCGCGGCTATGGTATGGAATTTCCAGTCCCTGTTGGAATCAAGCGATGGAGGTGCCGCCGCCACGCTTGCCGAAACCATCCGCGAAGAGCTCCGGCTAGCCACGAGACTCGTCTACGACCGGGAATCGGTCAGCCCCGACGCGCCGTTGCTGTCCAAGGATCAGGTGCGCCATTTCGACAAGAAACAGCAGGGGATCAAGGCCATGCAGGATCTGCTGTCGGAGTCGATCGATTTGCCCGCGAACGATGCCAAGATCAAGGACTTCGTCCTGAAGGTGACCGCCCGTATCGATCAAGGCGAGACGAACGTGGATGGAAATTCGATAGAGCTCCACGACGCGATGCCGCTCTTCTCGCTGTTCCAGCTGGTCCGGGATGAATTGCCCGATATCAACGTGAAAATCGAGGATGTCGAACGCGTGGCCACCGAGCTCGGCGCGGCGGGTTACATCCCGGGCATCACGGTCCTTGAGGACGACGACGGCCGCTCCTTGAAGGTCGTGCAGTTCAAGGCCCGGGACTATTCTAAGGACGAGCAGCGCGTCGTGAGCACCGGCCACGGGTTGAAAAAATTCACCTTGGCGGACATGGTCTCGACAACGGGGCTGGACTTGGACTATGTCGAAGAAATTGTGCGGTCCCTCGAGAAAAACGGCATCTTCCGGCATTCCAAATCCTTGCTGGAAGGAGAATGCTGGTACGCGTGAACTCGCCCCGAGAAAGGATACCAATCATGATCACATAACATCAATCACCAATATGAAGATCTGAATCAAAATGTTTAAGAAAATTAAAGAGGACAAGATCAAGGACGATGACCCGAGCATCATCGGCTGGCAACGGAAGGGAACGGGGGAAGATCAAAAACTTGTGCACATATTTCCGAAGGAAGGAGAAAGCATCAAGCAGAAAGAATATTTCGCCGTGAAAGATTACGAGAAGGCGTTGTTTTACAACAAGGGCGAGCTCGTCGGGGCCCTCGGCGGTGGCGTCTACGCGATCGACAAGCAAGCCCGCATCAAGGGCACGGAGATCGTGTGGATCGACACATCCCTGGTGGACCTGCCCTGGGGCGTCCCGCGCACGGCGGGCATCCCGACCAAGGAAGGCTGCATGGTCGGGCTCCACGGCGACCTGAAGGCGCGGGTCACCGATGCCAAGACCTTCTACACGAACGTGGTCGCGGGCAAGAAGGAATGGAGCGTGAAGGACCTGAAGGCGTGGATGACATCGCTCATCCTGACCTCCCTTCGGGACATTTTCAAGCTCTACAGCGTGAATTGCATCCTGCTCGAGGACCGGGAGCGGGTCATCGACGAGATCACGGCGAAGGTGACAGAGGAATTCGTGCAATACGGCTTGGAGATCGAGTCATTCAACATCCTCGGGATTAAGGCGCCGGACGACGTCGAGAGCATCAGCGGCGATGTCGTTGCCCAGCGGAAGCAGCTTAACAGTCGCATCAAGAATCTCAAGCAAAAACTCGCGGCGCTCCAAGACCAGCTCGTGGATAACACGATCGACAGGGCAGAATACGAGCAAAAGAAGCAAGAAATCACGGAATTCATCGAGGAAGCCAAGGACGAGCTGAAACGGCTCGATGTGACCCTTGATACAGAGGAGTAATTAATCCATTTTTTCACGTTCAGACAATCGAGATGGAAGGTTGATCGAGATTCCAGGAAAAAATTCCAGATCACGCCGAAGTGATTCAAGCAGGGCCTCCCGCGTGATAATCGAAGGAAGGTGGTTCTAAATGCATCACCAAGGGAAAATACGAGATAAAACTACAATCATATTCTTATTGATGCTTTCCATAGGCGTGAGCATTGGAAGTCTATTACCTGCTCTATCAAACAGCAATTCTCTAGTTCAAAAAAGCAAATATCTCGTCCCCGTTTCTGATTTAGGCACCAGCGCAACAGTTCCAAGCCCTCCGCAGGGCCTCACGGCAACTTGGCACGGGGGTGGGGATTACGTCGTACTGAATTGGTCCGCGCCAGCCAGCAATGGCGGATCATCGATTAACGAGTACAAGATTTACCGGGGCACGTCTCCTGGCGGGGAAAGTTTCTGGGGATATAATTATGGGACGGGTACGACCATTACTCAAACAGATTCCAGTATAACCGCCGGGACGACGTATTATTATTATGTCACCGCCGTGAATAATGTTGGTGAAAGTTCCGCGTCGAATGAAGCATCTTCAGGGCAATGCGGGACGGTCCCAAGCTCCCCGCAAGGTCTCACGGCAACTTGGCACGGGGGTGGAGATTACGTCGTACTGAATTGGTCCGCGCCAGTCAGCAATGGCGGGTGGTCGAATAACGAGTACAAGATTTACCGGGGCACGTCTCCTGGCGGGGAAAGTTTCTGGGGATATAATTATGGAACGGGTACGACCATTACTCAAATAGATTCCAGCATGACTGCCGGGACGACGTATTACTATTATGTCATTGCCGTGAATAATGCTGGTGAAAGCTCCTCGTCAAATGAAGTAGAAATATGCGCCGGAACTTGTATTGGAAACCCTGGCAGTTCTGGAGGGGGGGATTATGGAGGTGCTGTGGCAGGAGTTATTCTCGGAATTGCGGGGTTCTTCGGTCTTGTAATTGTGTACAAAGTCTATAAGAACAAACAAACCAGAACGTATGTTCCTTCCTCTCAACAAACGGTAAAATTTACTCCGAAACCTGCAGCTACCCAGAGATCCACGGTTAAACCTGCTGCAAAAACTTCAACGTTCACTGATTTGCTTGCCCGTGCTCAAGAGTTCGCTCAAAAAGCAAACCAAGAATTTTCATATGGAAATTACAAGAATGCCGTCACGGCGTGGGAAACAAGCTTGAGTATGTATGAGAAGGCAACCCGGAAAGCGACAACAAGTGACGATAAGGCAAAAATCAAGGAAAGCATGAAAAACATCACGGTCAATATGGGCAACGCGAAGATCTCCGAGGCCAGCGTGTACAGTAAGAAAGGTCAAGAATATCATGCCAAGAAGCAATTCACGGAATCAAAGAATGCTTATCAAAAAGCGATCGATATCAATACAGCGGCGCTGGCATACATCAACCAACACGGCGATATTGAATTTCCTGTAGACATTGGGTTCATTACCCAGAAGAACAAGAATTATGAACTGAAGCTGGAGCAACTGGAAATCGAGGAAATCAGTTCAAATGCGGATAACAAGGTCGAGAAAGGGGAAAAACTGCAAAAGGATGATTCCTATCTTAGTAATGCGAGCATCGAGATCACCGAAGCATTAAACTTGTACAACCAAGCAAAACTGAAAGCACGCGAGAAACCGGAATTTCAGAAACTTGAAAGTGCTATCCAGACAAAGATGACCCGGGCCCGCGAAATCCAGGTGAAGATCCAAGACCGCATGGATAACCTGCTGGGCATCATCCCCACGACGGCGGTTGTCATTGAGGACCAGGATGCTGAAGGGCAATCAATCGATGCAAGTTCGACCATCACGCCGGTTGAAGAGGGTTCGGCCTACAAGGCGTTACACGTCATCCGCGAGTATGAATACATCGGCGGACAGATACGGTTCAAGATCGGCCTTGTCAATAACACGGGGGGCGTCCTGACGGACCTCGCCATTGCGTTCAACCTGCCACCGGCGTTGAAATGGGTCGTGCACGAGCCCGCCTATGTTCGGAAAGGTGATACCGTCGTCATCCCGAAGCTCGCGGTTGGCTCGAAGGAATCCGTGTCGCTGTACCTCGAACCGATCAATTGCATGGACAGCCCCATCGACGCGTCCATCACGTTCTTTGATTCGCTCAACCGGCACCAAGCAATCACGATGGAGCCCAAGCAGGTCACGATCACGTGTCCCATCTTTTTTACCCGCGAGGAAGCAAACCTGGCACGCGTGAAAGCTCTAAAGCGGAAAATGAAGCATGTTGATAAAAAAATCCTTCCGGTCTTGGATGACGAGCACCTTGACGTGGTGTTTTCAACCGTGCTGAACGTCGTTGGAATGCACGACGTGAAGCTCGTGAGCAAGGACTTCGACATGAACGAGCGATTCGGCGAGGCGTGGTTCTACGGAGTGACGAAGGTCAAGAAAAACCCGATGATCATCTATCTCGCCATCAGCGGTGAAAACCACGGCATCGAATTGGAGGTTTCCGGAGATGATCAGGAAGCAATCACGGGCTTGCTCGCGGAGCTTGAAGCGCGGATGCGTGAAGATTTCTTGACCGGCCACCTCATGCAATCCAGCGATGCATTTTATGATATCAAGACATCGGTGCTGCTGGGCAATTGTCCGTATTGTGGCGGCCCATTGGCACCGGAACAGGTGGAGAAATTCAAGACAGGCGAGGCAGTGACCTGTAAATATTGCGACAAGACGATTTCATCGTATTAATTCTCTCGAGGACATGATGATGGAAAGTAATCCTTTAAACGAAGATAAAACGGTAGATTTATTTTGTTATTCATGTAATTCCGAAGTTCCCGTGAACTTTTCGGAAGCCCTACACGAACCAATAACTTGCCCTTGTTGTGGGAGTCCGCTTAATATCATATTTAATTCGTATAAGGAATTTTATCCCTCCATCAAAAACGCAATCGAATGGAGACTTAGTGAGAACCTAAAAAGGTTAGATGGGTTTTTGGAAACTGATGAAGAACAATTTGCTGAATTGTACAACGCTTACGAAGTGTTTAAGCAAGTTGTTATACTTACAACAAATCAATGGGATTTTCTAGCTGTTGAAATGGTTTTACCAATCCAAATGAATATTCAGAAAGCAATGGAATTACTCTTTCTTGGATTGTTTCAAAACACCACATATTCCCTTAGATCGGCTTTAGAACTCCTTCTCTTGTATTTTATTCATAATAAGGATATGAATTTTGAGAATATTGAAATTTTCACTACGTGGATTACCTCCAATGGAACGACTTTAAGTAGGAAGGAATTGCAGAATTTTCTAGGTTGTGATGTTTATTCCCAGAATTTCGATATTGCATTTAATTTGTCCGGAATGATATCTGAGGTCTATAAAGCACTATCTGAATATATACACGGGAACGGCGTGAAGAATTGGGATCCTGCAAATCCTCTCGATTTTCAACGTTCTCCTGCGTTATTTTCCTCGCTATTTGCTGAAGAATCAAAAGCAAATGAGGAATTATATGAACAGATGAAAAATATGTCTCCTGAGGAATACAGGAATTTGCTTGAAACTCAGCTCTCCAGCAAATACCCAATAAGAAATTTCAATGAATATATGAAAGACATTATTCAATTATTTATTAAGACTTGTGAGATTGGAGTACGGCTTCTTCTTCTCAATTATCCTCGGTTTTTCACGTATCCAATCATTCCTTACAATAGTACCTTTTCTGAAGTAAATGGGAAACCCACATTGGTGCCAGATAAAAAAGGAGATTATTTAGAGCGAAAAGAAGACTGGATGCATTTAGTGTATCCTGTTTTTAATGAAATTCGAATGATCTTGCCAAAAAATGAAGTCCAATTCTTTCTTGATTTGAATCTTGAAGAATGTGCTCAACACTTTGAAGAATATAGCCAGAAGAAAGATGAGTTCTTTCTAAAGATGAAAAAAAGGTTTCAGAGCTGAAATAGTGGGAACACGACCATGGAAAGCACCTTCAACCTCACGCCGAAAGAACTGGCGACCCGCCTGAAACTGACGCGCACGTCGCTGGAATGCCCCGAATGCGGCGGCCCGCTCGGCGACATCTCGGGACGCACCGAGATCGAGTGCCCGTACTGCAACGTGGCCTACGACGTGGCGGCGGTCGGGGCGGACTCCAAGGATGACCTGTCGTACGTGAAGTTAAAGGCGCTCGCGGACCTGCACCTGTCGACCGTGATCATGAGCAGCCGTATGGACATCCAGTACGACCCGGGCCGGTACGTGGAACGCCCCGAAGCCAACGACGCGTTCCAGCGGTTCCTCGAGGAGCGGTCGCCGAAGCAGAAGCTGTTCCTGCTGCTGGGTGAGGCGGGCTTCGGGAAGACGTGGCTGGCCGCGAAATGGGCGCTCTGGTTGCGGGAGCAAGGGTATATTGATGGCACCTGTGCCATCAATAAGATGGCACAGATTTCCGAAGGTGATAGGCAGGCCACCATCCAGATCATGGAAAGCATGGGTGTAGATTTCGAGCGCATAAAATCGGCGGTGAAACCTGTCGCGAAACCCGCAGCCAAACCCGTTGTCAAACTTGCACCAAAGCCCGCAACCAGGTCAGCTTCGGCACCTGCAGCGAAGCCTGCAGTTAGGCCTGCAGCCAAGCCTGCGGCGAAGCCGCGAGATGCCGAAGCCCAGTTGAAGCAGCAACTTCGCGAGGAGTTGCGTCAAGAATTCTCCGGCCAGCTCAAGGAAGACATCAAGAAGGACATCATGGAAAGTATGAAGGGCAAACAGAATGAAGCGTGGATCAAAAATGACCAACCAGATCCCGAAGCGGCCATCGAAGCTCAGCAGGAATTCAATGCCAGCAAGTATTTCGAGTTCGACTTTGCAGACCGCCACCTTCTTACCAAGTTGCGCCAGATCATCGAAAATGCGAATCAATTGTATGAAGCCAAGAACTTCGCCGAGGGCATCAAGATCCTCGAGATGGTCGAGACGATCGAGCTCAAGGAAGACGAGCCGGACCGCAGCAAGATGCGGGTGACCGTGATCAAGTATCTAAGCGAGATCTTGCCTGCGAATCCCGAAGCCGTGGCCGAGCAGGTGCCCGATGTGCTGGAGATGATCAAGAAGATCAGCTCCCGATATCTCCAGGAAAAGGGATACACCCTGCTGGCTTCTGCTTGCAAGCAGTCAGAACAAGGATACCCGTATTTCGATCAAATCATGGATGTCCTGTTCGGCATGCTTCTGAAATACCAGACCACCGAGTTGTACGCGATCATCTCGTTGCTCGAGTCCCTCATCAACCTCGTGAGAGGCACGACCTCTCCGTTCGTCCAAAAGCTCGTGGAGTACATCAAGGAGAAGTTCGACCAGATAGATGATAACGATTACAAGGTCCGATTCATCAAGGAGCTCACGTTCTTGGAAGCCTACACGGACGCGAAAGAACTCGGCAAGACCTTCAAGGCCACGACGGCCGACGAGTCCGGGGAACGCCGCGCCGTGCTCGACGCGCTGAAGGAGAACCGGGACGCGTACAAGGCGTATCTGGAGAAGCATCCCGAGCTTGCAGAAGCCGCGGAAGCCGAGGACGCGGACGATTACCTGGAGGAGCTCAACGCGAAGAAGGCCAAACTGCCGGCCGTGAAGCCAGCACCCAAGCCAGCTGCGAAACCTGCACCGAGGCCCGCCGCGAAGCCAGCACCCAAGCCAGCTGCGAAACCTGCACCGAGGCCCGCCGCGAAGCCGCGGCTTATTATCCCGCGGGCGAAAGACAGACCCATGCAGGCAACAATGCAAACCAACCGGGGCACGATCAATATCAATCTTTTCGACGAGGTCGCGCCATTGGCGTGCGCCAGCTTCGCGTTCTTGGCGAACAAAGGGTTTTACAACGGGCTCACGTTTCACAGGGTGCTCAAAGATTTCATGATACAAGGTGGTGATCCGCAGGGCACAGGGATGGGAGGCCCGACCGCGAAGGGCGTCAAGTCCTTCCCGTTTCAGGGAGAGCAGGTTCCCTATCCCTTCGATGATGAGTTTTCACCAGTCCTGCAGTTCGATAGGCCTGGGTTGCTAGCGATGGCCAATGCCGGTCCGAAGACCAACGGCTCGCAATTCTTCATCACCCACAAGGCAACGCCGCACCTAAATGGCAAGCATACGATTTTCGGCGAGGTCAAAGGTCCCCAGGACCAGAAGGTCGTGAACGCCATCAAGCAGGGCGACAAGATCACAAAACTCGTCGTCAGTTAACCCTTATCTTTTTTCTACCCGCCGTGGATGCTCGGCATGATCGTCACGATGCTTCCTTCGCCGATCGGGGCATCCATGCCACCAGACAACCGGGCATCCGCGTCATTGATCAGCCAGATCACGGCAGGATTCAGGTTTTCTGGCACGATGTCCAACCGGCTTGCGTCGACAAGCAAGATGCCTACCGCTGCCCAGCCCGACGCAGATGACGGCCAGGCTGGACCAGACACCTCCTCGTTTGGCATGTTTGTCCTGTTCCTTGCGATGCGCGAGAACCTCGTCCCTCGCGGGGATGGGCACGGGGCGCACGTTGGGAGAGGACCTATCCGGTTTCGATGGCGCGGCAATGAGGTTTGCTATGCAAACTTCCAGCACTGATGCTTTATCAAAAAAAATCCTCCCAGACAGGTAGGCACAAATGAGATCAGCCTTGACTTTCACAAATTTTTCCGACCCTGCAGGCACTAATTACCGATACAGTCGATCCGGGCGTGATCGATAGCTATTCCCTCGCGGCCGCCGACACCGCCCCGTGGCTCCGCACTGGCCACGACCCCCTCGACCGCCTGCTAGGTCCCGTGAACGGCCGGTCGGGCATCGCGCCGGGAATCCTGCATCTGTTCGCCGGTCGCCTGCACCACCTGTCCCCGATCCTCCACAGGATCGCCACCCGGGCCCTCCTCCCCGCCGATCAAGGCAGAGTTGGCGCGCCGAAGGTACTCTATGCCGTGCTCGACAATTATTTCGATCCTTACCTGCTCGGCGAGGTCGGCCGACAGCACGGCCTCGTCCCGAGCGAGGTCCTGTCGCGCGTCCAGGTGGCGAGAGCGTTCACGTGGGACCAGGCGATCGAGAACGTCGCCCGCTACATCCCCGCGGCCGCCGTGCCGGGGACCGTGGTCCTCTACTCGGGCCTGACCGCGCTCTACAATCCCAAGGACCGCGATCACCAAGAATCCCTTCACGAGCTCGTCGCCGGCATCAGGAAGAACATGGCCGCCGCCCCCGTCTATCTCGTCGCCACCGCGCCCATGGCGAACGGCTCGGTCACCAAGCCGAGCGGCGGCAACAACCTGTACCACCTAGCGGGCGTGCTCGTCGCGGTCAGGCGGGAGCGGCTCGACACGGGCACCACGACGATCTACCACCTCGTCAAGCACCCCGCGCTCGCCGAGGCCGAGATCACGACGTGGGAACCGGCCCCCGACCGCCGCCGGGCCAAGAAGCATGGAAACGTCGCCAAGATAGCCTCGCTGGACGATTTTCTCCCCGAGTAGCCACGCCGCGACTTGGTTGCTAAAACTTCGCGTTTCATTAGGGTAAAATTTGATCTATCTGATAGCATGTCCCGCATCGGGACGTGCCTAATGCAATATGAAGCGAAGACCCATGAAAGCCAAGCCCACCACGGACACCAGCCCCGAGCCCGAGCCCACGCCCGATTCAAAGGACGACGATCTCTGGAACATCGACTACGACGAGCTCGACGCGATCGCCCGCGAGGTCTTGGTCGATTTGGTCGGCCCCGAGCGGGCGAAAGATTTCAAGAGCCTCTACCAGATCTCCCGGGAACGGGAGGCGGCGAGTCAGCGGGAGAAGGATTGTTGATCGAAGTGCGGGCGGCACGGATGTTGGTCGCCCTATATTTTTTTAAATCCACGGCCTAATGAGGCGAGTAAAACGAGGGAGAGTATGAATCCGAGAAAGGACTATCATGGCACCCCGCTCGACTTGGATGATTGGACAGCATTGATGGACCTCGAGCGAGTAATGGGTAAGGCTATCCCCGCGTTTCAATTCGGGTATGAACTCTCGGTCGGATTCTACGTTGAACGGGGGCACGTCACGAAACTTGGCCTCTGTAACCAAAGGTTATCGTCACTCCCCGAAACAATAGGTAAATTGAAATATCTCACGTTTCTGACCATATTTAGCAACTTGGTGCCATCTCTCCCCGAATCCATCGGGGAATTGAAATCCCTGGAATGGCTCAACCTGTGTTTTAACAGGCTTACTTATCTACCGGAGTCTTTCGGCCAATTGACCGCGTTGAAATTTCTAAACATCAGCGGTAACCAGCTCACGTCTCTTCCGGAAACATTCGGGAACTTGGCCAAATTGACAAGTCTCATATTTACCGAGAATCCGCTCGCGTCTCTTCCCGAAACATTTGGGCATTTAGCCGCCCTGACAAATTTGAATCTCCGGCAAAACAAGCTCACGTCCCTTCCCGAGTCATTCGGGCAATTGGGTGCGCTGACAGTACTCAGCCTCGGCATGAATCAGCTCACGTCTCTTCCCGAGACTTTCGGGCAGATGGCATCGCTTACAAATCTTGAACTCCGCTATAACCGGCTATCTTCACTCCCGGACTCGATCGGGCAGTTGACAACGCTCACAAGGCTCGATCTTGGCGGAAATCAGTTTACATTTCTTCCTGACACGATGGGGCAGTTAACATCGTTGAAACAACTCATCTTGAGCCAAAACTCGATTACTTCAATCCCCACGACATTAAATCAGTTGGTACATTTAGCCGAGCTCGATTTCGACACGAACCAGATCGAGAAAATTGAATGCCTCGATACCTTGGTCGGTCTAGAACATCTCGTTCTCGATGATAATCGAATCACGAAGATGGAGGGCTTGGATTCTCTCACCAACCTGCAGGAGCTTGATCTCATTCGGAACCAGATCGAGAAAATAGGAGGCCTCGATGCTCTTGGCAATTTAAAGAAACTCTATCTGAATCAGAACAAGATCACGAAAATCGAGGGGTTAGATTCTCTCACCAACCTGCAGTCGTTAAATCTCGACTCGAACCAGATATCGAAAATCGTTGGGCTTGATGCGCTAATCAACCTGCAAGCGCTCGGGCTTGGTAGAAATCAGATCGAGAAAATCGAAGGCCTCAGCACGTTGGTTAACTTGAAAAGCCTTTCAGTTGATAATAACCAGATCACGAAAATCGAGGGGCTTGTATCGCTGGGCAACCTGCAGGAACTCGACTTTTCCGGTAACCAGATCACGAAAATCGAGGGGCTGGAATCGCTGGTCAACCTTCAGTCGTTACGTCTCGATGCGAACCAGATCACGAAAATCGAGGGGCTTGGATTGCTGGTTAAACTATACGAATTCAACATTAATAATAATCCAATCTCGTGGCCAGAAGATCTTTCCGAAGACTCCGAGCCCCGTCAACTCGTGAATTATTGTCGGGACCAGGAGCCAAGCCCGGACAGAAAGAGCACTCCTCCCGCGCCGAAGCCTACCCGAAAGACGAAATGGGATGATTCATACATCTCTTAACGATTCAAGCTCCAGCGCGCGAGCCCCGGTCGATCGCTTGGCGGCTTGCAGGTCCATCAAGCACGCTTGAACCGCCCCTTGGTCGACGAGCAGGCTCACCCACGGCGCGAGCACCCGCGGTTGCATCGCAAGGTCGAGTATCCCCCGCGTCACCAGCCCTGGACGCTCGAGGAACGGCGTCGCGTCTTTTTAGACCGCCTCGGTGACGTGCCCTATCTCGCTTTCCGCCACGACCGTGAGGTACGACCGGAACTCGGGCAGGATCTCGCCCATGGCATCGACGACTGATCGGCTCACCAATCCACTTTTCAGGTGCGGCGACAGCCAACGATGCACGGTCGGCTGCGTGTCCGCGATGATCTTCAGGTCCGCGCGCGGGTCGCCCTTGTCGAGCGCGAGCACGCCGCCCGTCTTCGCCACGGCCAGCACCGACCTCTCCCTCGCATCGAGGAACGACGACCCGGCGATGCCACCGTGCATCGCCAGCAAAACGACCGCCTGCAGGATGACCTTGCTCGCGCGTGCCGGGCTCGCGAGCAAATCCTTGTTGGCGACGAGGTAGCCCGCTTTCGGCTCGGCCTGCCGGACCGCCGCCACGTAGCCGGGCAGGTCCACGAACCCCGTGGCCGGGTCCAGCTCCAGCGCCCCCGGCTCGAGATCCCAGACGAGATGGATGCCGCGGCTTCCCGAAAACTTCCTCGCGGGACAGGGAAACCCGGCCGACCGGGCGGCGACCACGAGCTCGTCCGACGCTCGGCACGCCAGCGCCCACGCCCCCGACTGCCCGAGTTGCTGGACCACGCCGGGTTGCACGTCGAGGTCGATCACCAGCCGCCCGACCGACCCGTCCTGCCGCGTGATCGCTGGGTAGAAGGCGAAAAAGTGGTGATCCCGCACCAAGTCGAGCACGTCCTGCGGCCCGTCGATCGTGATCGGGCGCCGACGACGTTCCGCCGCTTTTCCGGCATCGCCCCTTCGTTGGCTTGGTCGCACGTGATGTTGAACCCCCGGCACGTGTCGGCAATGTTCCGAGCCACCGCGGGGACCGAGAAGAAGGCCAAGACCTCGTTCATTTTATCGAGCGTCAGCCAATACCTCACGGGAATGCTCGCCGCCGATCCCGAGAACACCACGACCCGCCCGTCCTTCTCGTATGAAAGCTCCAGTTTGATGTCCTTGGCGACTTGGAAGTGAGGCGAATCGAGCACCGACCGCAGGCACCGCTCCAACAGGTTCAAGGACATCGTGTTCAGGAGCAGGATCTCTAGCTCCAGCGCTTCCCCGAGCAGGCCGGGCTTTCCCGCCGGGACGCTCCGGTTGCGGAACGCGATCGAGTACTCGGGAGCCTCGGTCCACGTCCACGCGCTGTTGATCTTCAACTTGGCGAGCATGGCGTTCCACGCGCCGAGCACCCGCTGCTGGAACCCCGCCCAGACCTCCGCGCGGAGCGTTTCGGGCACCTTCCTTGCAAAGAGCACGTCGGGCGACTCGGGGAACACGATCGTGATCAGTGCTGCCAGGTCCACGAACCCCGCGGCCGCATCCGCGGCGAGCGCCTCGTCGGACGAGAGGGCCATCATGGCGTTGTCAACAAGCCCGCCCGCGTCCAGCATCCACACGAGCGGGCCGTTCACCCTGTAATATATGCTGTCCTTCCGGGTCATGGTGATCCTTCGGTCGCAGGCGGGTTCCCACGGGCCTGCTGCCCCTCGAATTCGTGCGGTGCCTAAGAACCCCGAGAAATCGGCACATGGGCGCTATCTCCATGCCGCTGTTTCGAGGGACGACCCGTATGATTTCCATGGCAAACTCAAGGCCACGGCCATGGACGCCAGCCATTTCACCGGTGCGGCCTGAAAAGATCATGATCTCCGCGCATATCAACCGGGAGGGCCGACGGAATTTCTGAAACAGTGACCAGGGCATTAGCGGTCGCGATTCTTTTCCGGATCCCCCATTCCTCCGAAATGACAGGAGGAAGGATGTGGTCCAAAGTACAGGTCGCTGGGGCCTGTCGCCGGAGTTTTCTTTTAAGAATATCCCTTCGAGTAAATTCTGATCTCAATGCTCGACATCCAGCAAGAACAAGTAAACAGCGGGCTCATCACGCTCAAGGCCAAGAGCCGGTGTGCGGCCTGCGGGAAGGCCTTCCGGGTCCAGCTCCCGGTCGCGGCCATCACGAACGCCCCGAAGTACCCCGTGTGCCACCTCATCCTGCACGGCAACCCCATCCACGCCTTCATCGTCTACATCGACGCGAACGACAAGATACGGGGATACGAGGCTTCGGATAGCATCCAGGTCGACCGGACATCGGGCACGTTTCAAGAGCTCGTGCGGTGGTGGACCGCGCACGCGGACGACCAAGTGGAGGTTGATTAAAACACGGTTATCTTGCTGAATTTGTTGCTCGGGTGGCTGGAGCCCGGCGTCTGCCACCTGTTCGGCGGACCGGCGACCGGCAAGACGACCATGGCCATAGTTATTTTATCTTATTCAAGATATTTATAAATCAAAAGCTATAACCAATACTGCTGGGATTCCGGAAGTATTGCTTCACCCGGCTCTTTACCCGGGATAGCATCTCATCAATTTCATCGTAATTGAAACTTTCTTGAACGATCAAGTCCGGATCGAATCCCATGTAATACTCGTTTCCCATGAAATTAAATCCATTTATTCCCTCATGATACAGTCGATGACCAAAGTCTTTGCCCCAAAGCATTCTCGTTAACACGAAAATGGCCGTGAAATCATCCGTCCTCCTTGCCACGACATCGACGACATTGCACGATGGCGTAAATGGATGAAGTATCGCTTGCAATTTCTCTTTGAGATAAAAACTGCTATCGGGGTCAAATATCATCGGGATGAACACGCACACTGAACCAAACACGTTGACAAGCTCTATATTTGAATTTCGCTCTGCAAACCATAATTTCGGCCCGTTTTTCACGTGGAGATAAGCGCGGCCATCGGGAAAGATGAGCGCATCTTCACTCGGCTTGTTATCCCGAGGATATTGAACATACTGGTAAAATGCTTCCGGTGTGGTGACCGACTGCGAGTAACGAAATATATCGTGCGTCTTGAAATGTGCTTCTATATCGTAATCGGCATAAGGATTTTGCTCGTTGCTATTTTTCAGCAAATCGACGAGCCCGTTCGAGAACGTTGAGGGGATGATACAGATGAAGACCTCGTCGCCGTCGATGGCATCGATGGGAATGGAACCATAAGCCGGTACCGGGTGAAGATGTGGTTCTATGCTGGTGTAAGAATTCACCGGTAATAGATTTTCCTTCCACGCCATGAACGACGACCGTATCTTCTTGATGTCTGTGGTCGGGATACTGTACAGATCGATTACGTTGTTCATGATAGCACTGGTGAACCATTCGATGAATTTAGCTCCTTTTGGGATCAATTCCTCTTTCAGTTGTGAGTAATCAACATTTCCGCCGTGGTGTTCCATCTCGTTTCTAGCCGTGTTCAACGACAGCACCGGGTTTATCGTGTCTGGTGGGATGGAACTTCCGTGCCGGGTACGAAACTTGCCGAACACTTTTTCAAATCCATCGTTCCAGGAAACGTCGTGATTGTTTTCAGCCCACTTCTTGAGAAGGTATTCGATGCACCAGTGAATGCTGTGCACGCAAAAGAGTTTGTCCGGTATGCTGTCCTCCAAGTGCTCCAGCCCGTGCCGGAAGATCTTCTTGATGTAATCAAGCTCGGTATCGGAGATACGTTCGGTCATCATTTACATCTTCGTTTTTAATTATTCAACCATCTATCCAGAGAATTTATTTTATGATTTTTGATTAAGTGTCCTCATTCAAGTATATTTAAGTAACCGTTGCTTCGGGAACGTGCCATTCCACCGTTCCGTGCAATTGAGTTTGTAGCCGGGCCAAGAGCCTCTCTCTTTTCACGAGATTGTTACCGGCCTTGAATGGCCGCTTGAATTT
>Ga0326727_10002204_pt1 | contig 68110 bp, 62 predicted proteins | sample MB2enrmetagenome_FD_207643 | JGI IMG/M metagenome (GOLD analysis project Ga0326727, IMG submission 207643) | Lab enriched peat soil microbial communities from McLean, Ithaca, NY, United States - MB29MY | ecosystem: Environmental > Terrestrial > Soil > Wetlands > Peat | place: USA: New York...
GGGCCGCCCAAGCACAAAACGTTGCCTACCGGCCGTTAATCCGCCGCTTCAACAACAAGCTCCGGCTTCCGCCAATCCGAAGCCCACCGTCACTATCCGCCAAGACCTTACTCAGACGCGCTCCTAGTCTTCGCCCAAACGCAAGAAAATCCGGCACCCCAGTTCACGCTTACTATTTCGGCGTACTATCACGAGTTTGGCCCACGTTTCGACAGGGTAAGCGTGAGAGTGACAAACACGTCGAATAAAGTACTGCTGGAGCCTGGATGCTCGGACGTGCGAGGCTTGTACGTTATTTCCGTCACCTACAACGGGGTTCCGCTGAAGGAGAAAGATGCGGCAGCTCGACATCGTAAAGAGGCTGAGCAGTCGCAGTTCTGTACTCGGGAGCTAGGAGTTAATGAGATCAAACCTGGAGCATCTTTCCAGCGATTGTTTAGCGTCGCCGAAAGATACGATGTATCCGAACCCGGCACGTACGAGGTTGCCATTTCCAGGGAGACCCTTCTAGACCATCCCGAGAAGAGCGTAACAGTCCATTCGAACACGCTCACCATCGTCGTGCCGGAACCAGAGGCCGGCGCGGCGAAATAGCCCGCGTTCGGATCGGGAATCGCCGCCCCGAACGCGCAACAGCGGCCGGGGCGGGATCTCCTACAGTTGGGGAAATCAACAGGTGCGGGACGCGGGAGAACCAGGAATGAAAAAGCTGGCATTCCATTTCGCGGTAATGTTTTTCGCAATGCAGACTATCGTTGCCTACGCACAGACACCTGAAGAGCAGGCTGCCGGATTCACATGTCCATTTCAGAGGGACGGCAGTTCAAAAGACAAAGAACACGCCGCCATGGTCCCTCGCATCAAGTGGGCCTACGACAGCCGTGTTCCATGTCAGTTCCGATACCGGTAGTGCGCATGGCCTGCCTACATGGTCTAACCTTGCAACGAACACGCCTACCGCTGCGGCGGAGGAAAATGAGGAAGAGCAACAATGAAGAGGCTTGGTATTTGTCTGCTCATGCTGCTGTTTGGTATGCAGGCTGGAGTTCTCATTGCGCAGGCTCCTGTCAGTACACTGCCAACATTCGCTTTGGTAATTGAGGAGAAGCCGCTCTCGGCGGAGAATGCCCCCGGCACATTCATACTATTGGTGAAATACACCAATATCTCGGATGCCATTCAGAAGGACGATTGTGTCGTAAGTCCGGCGGCATATAAGTTGGTGGTTCTGCGCGATGGTTTGCCGGCCGAGAAGAGAAGGCCCCACGACCAGAACACCGAGGACTCACCTAATCCCAAGAGGATTGAGCGGCCATTGATTACCGAATCGGATAGCTGCCATGGGATAACGCGAGGAATCGATCCTGGGAAAACTGTGAAATTCTCCTTGTGGGTCAGCTCAGAGTACGATTTGACTGCCCCTGGCACTTACGAGATTACCGTGACGCGGGAGACAGACCGGTGGCATCCCGAACGGAGCGTTACGGTCAAATCCAACACCATCACCATCGTCGTGCCGGAGCCAGAGGCCGGCGCGGCGAAATAGCCCGCGTTCGGATCGGAAATCGCCACCCCGAACGCGCAACAGCGACCGGGGAAGAGGGCTCCTGGTTCAGGGCGCGGGGACGCTCCCGCCTCGCCTGCCAGTTACACTGGTAGCTGTGAAAGCCTCTGCCCATCCCGTCCTGCCCAGCCGTAAAGAGTTCCTGGCGCTCGCCAGGGAGCACACGCTTGTTCCCGTCTGCCGCACGCTGACCGCCGACCTGGAGACGCCGGTTTCGGCCTTCCTGCGCGCGGCCTGGCCGGAGCGGGAGTGTTTCCTGCTGGAATCGGTGGAGGGCGGCGAGCAGGTGGGCCGCTATACCTTCATCGGCCTGGCGCCGTTCAAGCGGATCGTGGCCCGCGGGCGCGAAATCACCATCACCGAGGGCAAAAAGGTCGTCCAGACGGAGGGCGACATCTTTGCCGTGCTGCGCCGCCATCTGGGCGGGCACAAGCCGGCGCGGCTCAAGGGGCTGCCGCCGTTCACCGCCGGAGCGGTGGGCTTTTTCTCCTACGACGCGGTGCGCCAGATCGAGCGGCTGCCGGAGCGGGCCGCCGACGAGTTGGGCGTTCCCGACGCCTGCCTGCTGTTTTTCGACGAGGTGCTGGCCTTCGACCACGTGCGCAAGGAGATTTGGCTGGTGGTAACCGCCGACGTGACGCGCGGCAAGCCCACAGAGGCCTATGAAAAAGCCGTGGCGCGGCTGGACAAGCTGGAAAAGCGGCTCGGCCAGCCCTTGCCCAAGCTGCCCGCCCACACGGGCAAGGGCAAGCTCAAGGTGAAGCACCGCACGGCGAAGAAGAACTTTCTGGCCGCCGTGGAGCGCACCAAGGAGTACATCGCGGCCGGCGATATTTTCCAGGCGGTTCTGTCGCAGCGCTTCGACGTGGAGCCGGAAGCCGACAGCTTCCAGGTCTATCGCGCGCTGCGCACCGTGAATCCCAGCCCGTATATGTATTTCCTGCGCTTTTCTCCCGAAGGCCCGCTGGGCGGACTGCCGGACAAACCCAAAAGCTCCTCCAAGAAGGGAAAAGCGCCCACGGCGCCGGTTGTCGAGCTGGCGGGGTCGTCGCCCGAGCTGCTGGTGCGCGTGCACCAGGGCAAGGTGGAGTACCGGCCCATCGCCGGAACCCGGCCGCGCGGCGTCACGGAGAAGGAAGACCAGGCGCTGGCCGACGAGATGATCCACGACGAGAAGGAGCGCAGCGAGCACGTGATGCTGGTGGACCTGGGCCGCAACGACGTGGGCCGGGTGAGCGAGTTCGGCAGCGTGAAAGTGGACCGGCTGATGTTTGTCGAGCGCTACTCGCATGTGATGCACATTGTGAGTTCCATCGAGGGGCGGCTCAAGCCGGAACTGACCGCGGTCGATGCCCTGCGCGCCTGCTTCCCTGCCGGCACGCTGAGCGGCGCGCCCAAGGTGCGGGCCATGGAGATTATCGAGGAACTGGAGCCGGCGCGGCGCGGAACCTATGGCGGCGCGGTGCTCTATGCCGATTTCTCCGGCAATCTGGATTCCTGCATCGCCATCCGCTCCATGCTGGCCACCGGCGGCAAGGGCTACGTGCAATCCGGAGCGGGGATTGTGGCCGACTCGGTGCCCGAGCTCGAACACCAGGAAGCCATCAACAAAGCGCAGGCAGTGATCCGGGCCATCGAGCGGGCGAGAGAGATGTAAGGCAGAGATGAGGGGTCAGAGATCGGCTGGCCCGTCCGGCAGAGATGCGACCCAAAGCCTTATTCCGCGCCGAAGAGGCGACGGAAGAAGTGGCCGATGCTGCCCAGGAAGCCGGATTTCTTTTTGGCGGGGGAGGGTTTCGCGGACTCGGCTGTAGCTGCCGGCTGCGCTGCGTCCGCGGCGGGCTGGGCCGCATGGTCGGCGCTCTTGTAAACAAGAGGCTCCTGCTCCGGCAAGCCGTTTTGATTCACTGCGCTGGGAGCGGGTTTCGGCAGCGGCGCAAGCCCTTCGCTCTGGGCCAGCGGGAATTCATTGCCTTTCGGAGCGGCGGGCGGGCAGCCGCAGGGCTCCTTCTCGTTGTCCACCACCTCGTGCAGGCTGCCATGCTGGAACATCACGCGCTGGCCGGGCTGCACACGGTAGGCGCCGCCCTCGAAGACGCTGGAAACCAGCACATACGGCGCATTCACTCCCACGTTATCCACGCAGGTGTCGCCGTGCTGGCCTAGCCGGACCTTCACCTCGGCCGCGCCGGGTCCGCCGATGAGAATGCGGAAGTCCGGGGTCAGCAGGATGTCGGAGTTGCGCCCGGTGGCGAAGCTGGCCTCGATCGCGCCATGATCCATGGCGATCATCAGGCCGGGGATCTCGCCGGCGGGCACGCTCGAGTCGGCGGCCAGCTTGACCGTGGTCGAGGCGCAGACGCGCAGCACGCCGCGATGAGGCAGCGTGACCTGGGTGGTCGCGGCGCCGGAGGCGATGGTTCCGCTGGCGGCGATGACAGCCTTGCCCTGCGAAACTTCAAGCGCGCCCGTGACTTTGGCCGCGGCGTCGGGATTCTTGCTGTCGAGCGGGACGATGGCGATGGGGCTGGATTCCGCCGCGGGAGCCTGGGCGTGGAGAACGGACGCAAGCAGCAGCGCCGCGGCCAGCGAAAGAACTCCGGACCGGCATACGCAAGAAATCGGGCTCAGGCGGCTCATCGATCGTTCCATGGCCTCTACATCTTCAGAAAGTTGCGGATCATCTGGCGGCCGCCTTCGGTCAACACGCTCTCGGGGTGGAATTGCACCCCCTCGATGGGCAGCGTGCGATGGCGCAGGCCCATGATGACCGAGCCGCCGCTTTCCGCGGTGCGGGCGGTGACCATCAGTTCGGCCGGCAGCGTCTCCTCGGCCACGATCAGCGAGTGATAACGGGTGCAGGTAAGCGGCGATTCGAGGCCGGCGAAGATGCCCTTGCCGTCGTGCTCGACCGGACTGGTTTTGCCGTGCATCAGGTGGTGCGCGCGGACAACCTGGCCGCCGAAGGCCTCGCCGATGGCCTGATGGCCCAGGCAGACGCCGAAGATGGGCGCTTTGCCGGCCATGTGGCGGATGAGCGGGACCAGGATGCCGGCCTCGCTCGGGGTGCAGGGGCCGGGCGAGAGCAGGATGCGCTCGGGCTTGAGCGCCTCCACCTCTTCCACCGTCAGCTCGTCGTTGCGATGGACCTCGACCTCGGCGCCCAGTTCCCCCAGGTATTGGACAAGGTTGTAGGTGAACGAATCGTAGTTGTCGAGGACGAAGACCATGATGAAGTCCAGTGTAGCGCGTGGCGACAGCCGGATGCTCCGTTCCAGGGAATGACCGGCTCGCGGTATATTGGTCGAGCAAGTAATGGAGGTCCCCATGAGAAGCCTTCCAGGCATCCTTCTCCTTGCTCTCCTGGCGCCCACCCTCGGTGCGCAGCAAACGGAGGGTCCGGTCGTGACCATGCGCGACGGCGGTGTTTCGCAGGTGCTGCAGAGCATCTACATTCCGCCGCTACTGAATGCACCGTTCACGGCCACGGTCCACACGCAATGGATCAGGCAACTGCCCGATGGCGGCGCCTTTACGCTGGTGAACCAACGTCGCATCGCCCGCGACAGCCTGGGGCGCATCTATGAGGAACGCTGGCTGCTGGTGCCCAAGGATGGCCAAATCCCCTCGCAGATGAACGTGGTTCAGATCGCCGACCCCGGCGCCCACACGCTCTTGAACTGCTTCCTGCTCCGGCAGCCGCATCGCTGCACCCTGGAGAGCTTTCGCGAATCGGCCACGGCGGCCTACAAGCCGCTGATCCTGACATCCGGCCCGCTGCCGAAGAATGCCGGATTCCGCAATCACGAAGAATTGGGCAAGCAGTCCTTCGACGGCATTGAAACCGCCGGAACGCGCGACTCGACGACCTACAACGAAGGGGTCCTGGGCAACGATCAGCCGTTCAGCGTGAAGCGGGAATTCTGGTATGCGGCCAGCCTGGGCATCAATCTGCTCTCCGAACTCTCCGACCCGAGCTTCGGGAAGGAAATCTTCACCGTCACCGATATCACCTTGGCGGAGCCGGAGGCGAAGCTCTTTGAAGTGCCGGAAGGCTTCGAGGTGGTGGATCACAGGAGGCCGGCTGCCGCACAGGAGTGACGGCAACTACGGTCGGCAGGTTGCGCTGGGGCAGCGCATCTGCAAAACTGGCCATGGTTCCCAACGATGGTTCTCCATTTTTTAATTCAAGGTCGGGTGCAGGGCGTGGGCTTCCGCTGGTTTGTGCAGCGCGAGGCCAGCGAACTGGATTTGCGCGGCTGGGTGCGCAACACCGAAGAGGGCGAAGTGGAGGTGGTGGCCTCGGGCACGGTGGAAGTGCTGGCCGAGCTGCGGGCCAGCCTGCGCCAGGGCCCGCGCGGCGCCCGCGTCGATCGCCTCATCGAGCACTACCTGGACGAGAGCGAGGCCGAGGGGCTGGATTCGTTCCGCATCGACGGGGCGTGGTAAAAGCAGCGCGCCGTCAATCGGCAACAGAGGAGAACCCGGATTGCGACCCATCCCCTATTCCCTATTCCCTATTCCCTATTCCCTGTTCCCTGTTCCCTGTTCCCTGTTCCTCTATAATCTGTAGGGAAGCGAACCGCAATCGTCCGTTCCCTTCCACAAAAACTCATTCAAGCCTCATTCAGGAAGGGACGCGCACATGCCGGAAGAGATAAAGCCCATCAACGTGGAATCCTTGAAGGCGCTGGTGCGCACGGTTCCCGATTTTCCCAAGCCCGGAATTCTGTTCTACGACATCACCACCCTGCTCAAGGACAAGACCGGCTTTGCGCAGTTGATCGACGCGCTGGCGGCGCACTATATCTCGCGCAAGATCGACCTGGTGCTGGGCATCGAGGCGCGGGGATTCATCTTTGGGCCGGCGCTGGCCTACCGGCTGAACGCCGGCTTCGTGCCCGTGCGCAAGCCGCGCAAATTGCCTGCTCCGGTGGCGCGGGTGACCTACGACCTGGAGTACGGCTCCGACACGCTGGAGATTCACATGGACGCGATCCAGCCCGGCCAGCGCGTGGTGCTGGTGGACGATCTGCTGGCCACCGGGGGCACGATGGAAGCCACGGTGAAGCTGGTGAAGCAGTTGGGCGGAGAGATTGCCGGGCTGGCCTTTGCCGTCGAGCTGGACTTCCTGAAGGGCCGCGACCGCTTTACCGAGTACGACGTCTTCAGCCTGCTGCACTACGACGAGTAGGCCGCTTCAAAAGTCTGTTCAAGAGCGATGTGCAAAAAGGGGACGGGCTTCAGCCCGTCCCCTTTTTGCGATGGCCACTGTCTGAGCCGGAATTCTACGTTGCCGCCTCCGTCTCGCCGGGCGCCGTCTCGCCGGCTGCCGCTTCTTCCGCGGTTGCGTCCTGGAACATCTGCGCGTCGGCAAAGCGGTATCCCACATAGACATCGGTCAGCAGGTACAGCGGATTGGAGGGATCGTCTTCAATCTTCTTGCGCAACTGGCGGACGAAGGTGCGCAGGTACTCGACCTCTTCGCGGCAGTCGGCGCCCCACACCGCGGTCAGCAGCCGGGCATAGGTGACCACGCGGCCGGCGCGGCTCATCAGGCAGTGCAAAATATCGAATTCCTTGCGCGTGAGGTGCACCAGTTCGCCGCGCTTGGTTACGGTGCGCTTGACCGGGTCCAGGCGAATCTCGCCGATCTCGATGGGCGCATCCTCGGCGCGGGCCGGCGTGCGCACGCGGCGCACCGCCGTGCGGATGCGCGCGATCAGCTCCCGGGTGCTGAAGGGCTTGGTGACATAATCGTCCGCTCCCAGGTCCAGCGCGGTGACCTTGTCCTCTTCCTGGTCGCGCACCGTCAGCATCAGGATCGGCAGGCGGGGCGCGAAGGCGCGAATGCGGCGCAGCGTCTCGATGCCGCCGATGCCGGGCATATTCACATCCAGCAGAACGGCGTCGTAGGCCGCGGCGCGCAACTGTTGCAGCGCCTCTTCGCCGCGCGAGGCTTCGGCCACCTGAAAACCGAGTTCGAGCAGCGGAGGGCGCAGCGCCCTGCGGATGGCCGATTCGTCGTCGACCACAAGAATGCGAATGGCGGGCAAGCTCATCACGAACACCTCTTTTGCGCCGGGGCCGGGATCGCGGCAAAGAACGTGGTTCCCTCGATCTCGTCGCTGGTGACCCAGACATAGCCGCCATGGATCATGGCGACGCGCTTGGCCACCGAGAGACCGATTCCCGTTCCCGCGGCGCGGTTTGAGTAAGTGGAGGAACGATAGTAGCGATCGAAGATGCGCTCGCGGTCGGCCATGGGAATGACCGGGCCGTAGCTGTGGACGGAAAAAATCGCCTCGGCGTTGGCATGGACCACGCGGATGGTGATGGCGGTGCCGAAGATCGAGTACTTGCACGCGTTGTCGATGTACTGCGTGAGCAGCATGACCATCAACTGGTGGTCGCAGCAGAGGGCGAAACTGTCGTCCTCGATGTCGATAACGACCTTCATGCTGGCCAGCCGGTCGTGCAGGCTGGCCACAACCTCTTCGATCAGCGAGCCCACGCCCACCGGCGTGGCATGGATCGTAACCTCGCCGGCATCCAGGCGGGCGGTGGTCAGCAGCCGGTTCGTCAGTTCGCTCAGCAGGCCGGTTTGTTCGTCGATGAGCGCCACCAGATCCGCCTGCCCGGGTGAAAGCCGGCCCATCTCTCCCAGGCCGGTAGAAGCCGCGCGGATCGCGGTCAGCGGCGTCTTGTAGGCGTGCGCCAGGCTGTCGAGCACGGTGGCGCGAAGCTGCTCGGTGCGGCGCTCGGTCTCGATGCGGCTCTCGTTGGCGAAGGCCCGGTAGCGGTCGAAGGTGATGGCGATCAGCGAGGCGATGGCGTTGTTGGTCAGCGGGCTGGTTTCGCCGCGCACCACCAGGCTGCCCACCGGCACCGTTCCCAGCCGCACTACGCGGCGTCCCAGCCCGGTTTCAGAATCGTCGTCGGTGGTCTCGAAGTAGTAGACATTCTGCGCCAGTTCCTGCGGGTCCGCCTCCCAGTAACCGGCCTGATAAACATGGTGCAGGTCCGCGTCGAAGACGGCCACCGCCTCCAGCGCAAAAATCTCGTGCACCAGTTCCGCCAGTTGCGGCCCCGGCTCCACGTGCAGATTCAACTGCAGCGTGCGCCGCGTGAACTCGTAGAGGTCGTGCATCTGTCCGCCCCAGGACTCCGCCTCCCGGGCGTTTCCGGTCACGCGCGCCGAAAGCCGGCTGACCGTCAGCGCTACCAGAATGAAGACCAGCAGCGTGACCGAGTTAGCCGGATCGGCCGCGGGATTTGACTGCGGCTGGCGGGTGGTGAAATAGCCGTGCACAACAATTGCCGAGAGCGAGACGATGACCGCCTGCCAGAATCCGCACAGCAAGGCGGTGGGAACCACGATCAGCAGGTAGAGCAGAACGGCCACCGGAAGCAGCCATCCCGACCAGTGGGCAAAGGCCGCGACAAGGACAACGGCCACAATGCCCAGCGCGCACTCCAGCGCGAACAAAACCGCCCGCGATCCGGAGCCAAGCGAACGCCTGGCGCGGAAAACCGAACGGCCCGGAATGTAGCTAGCAGACAACCTGCCTACCGCCTTTCGCTTCCCGCCCGCACCGGGAAAACCCCGCCGCAAGCGCGCGCCATTTCCATCTGCAATGCACTGCGGAACCGGAACGGGGAATGCGTAGACGAATTCTAACAGGACTTTCCCACCCATCTCCCGGCCCATTCCGCGCCCATCTCCTGCTGCCGGCTCGCGGCCTCGGACTCCGCCCATACGCCGTTTGGCCCGGATCGAAATCGGGAATGCACAAGGAAGTCGTGAATTTTTCTTTTCGGAATCCTCACGGTTTCTTTATGTTCCGTTTGCAAACCTTATCTCAATCCGCAATGACCGGACCATCCCAGGGAAAGATAATTCCTTCTCTTGGGAATTCAAATAGCCCGTACGGCCGCAACGCTCTAAGGCGTGGCTGTCAACGACATGGCGCCGGACAGGGTGCTTCTATTCGCCTCCATTTTTTGGCTGGAATCATTTCGTCTCATACAACCACCATCTTTTCTGGGAGGAACAGTGCCGATGCATTTGAACCCGAATCGCATACTTCAGTCGATGGCCGGAGCAGCCATGGCAATGGCCATGATCGCCGGCGCGCAAACACCGGCTCCGCCAGCGCCAGACGCCGCCCCCGCGGCAGCTCCGGCTCCAGCACCCGCGGCACAGGCTCCGGCGGCGGCTCCGGCCGCTCCCACGTGGAGCGTTGGCCCCATGGACATCAGCGGCTTCATCGACGGCTACTACAGCTATAACGCCAACCGTCCCAGTAACTCCGCCAATGGCCAGGTCAACGACCTGTATAACTTCAACGACAAAACCGACCAGTTCAGCCTGAGCGCCGCCAAGCTCACCTTGAACCACGATCCCGATCCGGTCGGCGCCCATGTCGACTTTCTGTACGGCCGCACCAACACGCTGGTCAATGCTCCCGCAGGTAACTCCGGCGGAGAAGGCAACTACATCGAACAGGCCTTCCTCAGCCTCAAACCGCCCAAGGCCAAGGGCTTCGAACTGGACTTCGGCAAGTTTGTCACCTCCGCCGGCGCCGAAGTGATCGAAGCGAAGGATAACTGGAACTACTCCCGTTCGCTGCTCTTTGCCTGGGCCATTCCTTACTTCCACTTTGGCGCGCGCACCTCCATGCCGGTTTCAAAGACCGAAACCATCGGCCTGCAGGTGGTCAACGGCTGGAATAACGTCACCAAAACCAACGGCGGCGCCACCGTCGGTCTGACCAGCGCGTATGTCAAGCCCAAGTACACCTGGAACCTGAACTATTACACGGGGCCTGAAAATCCAAACACGCAGAAGGGCTATCGCAACCTGATCGACACCACCCTGCTGCTGACGCCCAACGCCAAATTCAACGCCTACATCAACTACGACTACGGGCAGAACCGCGATGGAATCACTTCGGCGGGCCTTGGCGACAACCTGGAAAAACACTGGCAGGGCATCGCATTCGCCGCGCACGAACAGGTAAGCGCCAAGTCCGCGCTGGCCGGAAGATTCGAGTACTTCAACGATCCGCAGGGCTATCAGACCGGAACCAATCAGCAGGTGGATGAATTCACCGGAACCTACGAGTACAAGTGGCCGGAAGGCTTGCTGGCCCGGCTGGAGTATCGCCGCGACTGGTCCACCGTGCCCTTCTTCCACAAGGGCGACACCGGCATGGTAGACGCCCAATCGACGGTGACAATGGGCTTTGTGGCCTTCTTCGGGCCCAAGCGTTAGACAGTGGAACACGCCGTTCCGGCCTGGCCCGCGCGGGTCCGGCCGGGAATGCGCGCCGGCATTTCCCGCGGCGGTTCGGAAAAACAAGTCTCCGATTTCTGTTTCTTCATTTCATCCTTATCGCTCCGGCTCTAGCATCGAACTAACTCATTCAGCTTACCCATACCGGCCCGAAAGTGAATCTGGATACGGGCGAGCTCTACGTAAGTCCCGGAGACCCGCCGCCGGGAGAAGCCAGACGAACTTCATTCCAGGAGAATGCTCATGGCAGATCAAAAAGCACCGCAGATGCAAGCCACTCTGGGCCTTACCGGGCTGACCAGCAACGCAATGGCCCTCATCGCCCCCGGCGCCTTCCTATGGCTCACCTTCTACATCCAGGCCACCACCGGAACCACCGCGCCAGCCATGTGGCTGGGCATCTTCGGCGCCCTGCTGCTCTGCCTGGCCACCGCCGTGGCGTATGCCGAAATCTCCAAGCTCTATCCCGGCACCGGATCGAGCTACTACTACGCCGAACAGGCTCTGCTCTCCAAGGACAAGGCCTTCAAGTATGCCCGCGTGGCCAAGTTCATCGTCGGCTGGGGCTCTCACCTCTACTACTGGGTCTACCCCGGTGTGATGGTGGCCACCACCGGCATCTTCGTCGGCTATGTGGTGGGCTTCCTCTATCCCAACCTCATGAGCGGCTCGAATCCCGGCCCCTTGTTCATGGCCCTGGTCGCGGTGCTCTTCTCCATCTTCGTCGGCTGGATCGCGTCCAAGGGCGCGGGCGCGTCAACCGCCGTCAACCTGGCCATCAACATCATCCAGATCTCGGCGCTGATCGTCTTCAGCGTTCTGGCCATCGGCTATCGCGTCGGCCACCCCGCGGGTTCGGCGGCCTTCCAGTACGACGGGCAGACGCTGGCTACCTACAGCTATCAGTTCGCCACCGCCAAGGACGGCTCGACGATGCGCGACTCTACCGGCGCGCCGCTGCCCCTGCTCGACTCGGCCGGCAAGCCGGTTCCCTTCACGATCGACTATCCCGAGAAGGACGCCAGCGGCAACTTTCTCACCCACACTTCCGCGGCTTCGGTGGTTGCGCCGCACAAATTCAGCTACCTCTTCATTCAGGCCACGGTCGCCATTCTCATCCTGGTCGGCTTCGAATCGGTCACCTCGATGGGCGGCGAGGCAAAAAATCCAACCAAGCATATTCCCATCGCCGTCATCTCCTCGCTGCTAATTCAGGGCCTGGTCTGCTACCTCATCGAGTATTTCGCGGCCAACTACTTCCTCAACTCCGGGTATTCCATGGCCAGCGCCTCCAGCTCCGCCGCGCCCATCGGCGACATGATGATCATCGTCGGCGACGCGCTGCTGGGCCACGGCAACGGCCACTACTTCATGCTCGCTGAGGCCTTCACCGTCTTCCTGGCCCTGATCGGCACCACCCTGAGCTGCATGAACACCGGCGCCCGCGTCACCTACGCCATGGGCAAGGACGACGAGGCTCCCGAACACTTCGGCGTCCTCCATGCCAAGTCCCTTTCTCCGCGGCGCGCCATCTGGACGCTGGTCGCCATCTCCGCCGTCATCGGCGTCATCGCCGTCTCGCTGGTTTTCGGCGACGCCGGCGCGCCCACCGACGCGGCCATCGCCGCGCTGCCGCACGGCATCTTTTCCAACTGGGGCTATCTCTCGCACGACCAGTTGGCCGCCTTGCCCAACTCGCTGCTCACCATCACCCTCACCTCCAACTTCGGCACCTTCATCCTCTACGCCCTGAGCTGCTTCCTCTGCATCGTGGCCTTCCACAAGCGCCCCGACTACAACCCCGTGCTGCACCTGCTTATTCCCGGATTCGGCCTGCTGGCGAACCTGGTCTGCATGGCCTTCTATCTCATCAGCCCGGTCTTCGGCCTGGGCACCTTCAAGGAACCGCTCCTGGCGCTGGGCATCTCCGCCGTCTGGGGCATCTACGGCGCCATTTACTTCCTTCGCTCGTCGAAGGCCAAAGGCAAGGAGATCTTGCTCACCGCCAAGTAGCTCTCAACCGCGCCTCAACCAAGCGCAACCGCTGGGTGGAATCCGTCTTCAGCCTCGTCGCGGGGCAGGAAACGGAGACCGCCCAGTGGCCTTTTTGAAGTCGATGCTTCACAATCTCCAGGAGGCACCTTCGCGGCGACGATGCGGAGATGCCTGAGGCGGCAGCGCAAATGCTGGATGTACAGTTCGGCCAGGCAACGGATTTCGGCAAAGTTCGCACCAACAACGAAGACGCGATGGGGTCGTTCATCCCCAATTCACGCCACCAGGCGCGTTCCCACGGCTTTCTGTTCGCGGTGGCCGACGGCGTGGGCGGCCTCGACCTGGGCGAGATTGCCTCCTCGACCGCCGTCTCGGTTCTCGTGGACGAGTTCGCCAAGGCGCAGGCCGGCGCCATGCTCGTCAGCCTGCTCCCGCGCCTCATCCAGCACGCCAACGCCGCCGTGCACGATTGCGGACTGGCGCAGCAGTACCGGGGCAAGAAGATGGCCACAACCCTGGTAGCCTGCGCCTTGCGCTACGATCAGGCGATCGTCTCCCACGTGGGCGACTCGCGCTGCTACCTGGTGCGCAACGGTCGCGCCCGCCAGGTTACACAGGACCACACCTGGGTCAACGAACAGAGAAAGCTGGGCCTGATCTCCGCCGCCGAAGTGGCGGAATCCGAATCGCGCCATGTGCTCATTCGCTCGCTGGGTCCTGAGATGTTCGTCTCGCCCGACACCTCCGCCCTCACCGTGCAGGCCGGCGACATCCTGGTGCTTTGTTCCGACGGCCTGCACGACGAAATGAGCGAAGAGCAGCTTGCCGCGATCGTCTCCCAGCCCGGCAAGCCCATGGACGCGATTGCCCGCGAACTGGTGGCGCGCGCGGTCGAGATCGACGGCGGCGACAACACCACCGCGCAGGTGATCCGCGTCCGCGCCGTCGAGCAGGTGGGCATGTACCGCGGCCGGCCCTACCGCCTGCCAGCCTGATCCGGTCCGGCCGATTCCTCGAAAAACTCTTACGGAACCCTTACTGTTTCCCGCCTGTTTCCCGTTACAGTAGAGGAAGTTCACTGGATGGAGCGTGCCGCGCGATGGGTTTTCTCGACAGCATAGAAACCGGTTCCCAAATCGATTCCTACCGTATCGACGAGCCCGTGGCCCGCAGCGGAATGGCCTCGATCTTTCGCGCCACCGACCTGCGCGACAACCGCCAGGTCGCCCTCAAGATTCCCCATCCCGACATGGAAGCCGATCCCATCCTCTTCGACCGCTTCCAGCGCGAGGCCGGCATCGGCGAAAAGCTCAATCACCCCAAGGTCATGCGCGTCTTTGGCGGAGAAAAACGCTCCCGCATCTACATGGTCATGGAGTGGTGCGAAGGCCGGCTCCTGCGCCAGATTCTCACCGAAGGCAGAATCACGCACGAACGCGCCATCCGCATCGCCCTCGGCATTCTCGAGGCCCTGGCCTACATCCATGCCAACGGCGTGGTGCACCGCGACCTCAAGCCGGAAAACATCATGGTCGACGCGGACGACAACATCAAACTCATCGACTTTGGCATCGCCAGCGACGCCGCGGCCCGGCGGCTCACCTACGCCAACTTCACCGCCACGCTGGGCACGCCGGACTATATCTCGCCCGAACAGGTCAAGGGCAAGCGCGGCGACGGCCGCTCCGACATCTACGCGGTCGGCGTCATCCTCTACGAGATGCTCTCCGGCAAGCAGCCCTTTCACGGCCCTTCGCCCCTGGCGGTGATGAACGATCGCCTGCTCAACCATCCCACTCCGCCCTGCGTGGCCGATCCCGCCATTACCCCGCAGTTGCAGGAGGTCTTGTATCGCGCGCTGGAACGGGACCCCAAGAACCGCTACCCCAAAGCCCAGGATTTCATCCGCGACCTCGAACACCTGGATCAGGTGGGCGTCGAGGACCGCGCCGAGTTGCGCGACTGGCAAAAGCGCAAATCCCACCTGTCCCACAAGATCGTCTATTACTGCGCCCTGGCGCTCATCCCGGTGGCCATCCTGCTGCTCATGGTCCTGCTCGCGCGGCATCGCTGAGCGCGGGGCTTTCCGCGGGCGAAGATCGAAATCTTCACGCCGTCCTTATGTCCTAAACCCTATTCTGGTCTAGAACATCCGCATTCTTTTAGACCAGAGGAGATCTATGCCCAAGTACAAACTCGAATACATCTGGCTGGACGGCAAACAGCCCATTCCCGAACTGCGCGGGAAGACCCAGATCAAGACCTTCGACCAGCCCCCTACCCTTGCCCAGATCCCCCTTTGGGGTTTTGACGGCAGTTCCACGATGCAGGCCGAGGGAAAGAAATCCGACTGCGTTTTGAAGCCGGCGGCTTTGTACCCCGATGCCAGCCGCAAGGATGCTTTTCTGGTTCTCTGCGAGGTCATGCACCCGGACGGCACGCCCCACTCCACCAACATGCGCGCCACCGTCGAGGACGATCCCGACCTCTGGGTCGGCTTTGAGCAGGAGTACTTCCTCTACAAGGACGGGCGCCCGCTGGGCTTTCCCAAAGACGGTCATCCGACCACTCCCCAGGGCCCCTACTACTGCGGCGTAGGCTACAAATACATGGGCAGCATTGCCCGCCAAATCGTGGAAGAGCACCTCGACCTCTGTCTCGCGGCCGGCATCAATCACGAAGGCATCAACGCCGAAGTGGCCAAGGGCCAGTGGGAGTTCCAGATCTTCGCCAAGGGTTCGGCCAGGGCGGCCGACGATCTTTGGATCGCTCGCTATCTGATGATGCGTCTCTGCGAGAAGTACGAAGTGGATGTCGTGCTGCATTGCAAGCCGGTCAAGGGCGACTGGAATGGCTCCGGCATGCACACCAACTTCTCCACCAAATACATCCGCGAGGTCGGCGGCAAGACCTACCTTGAATCCCTCATGGGCGCCTTCGAGAAGCACGTGGCCGAGCACATCGCCGTCTACGGGCCCGACAACCATCTGCGCTTGACCGGCTTGCACGAAACGCAGGCCATCGACAAATTCAGCTACGGCCTCTCCGATCGCGGCGCCTCGGTCCGGCTGCCTGTCAACTTCATCCGCGACGGCTACAAGGGCTACCTCGAGGATCGCCGTCCGAACTCCGAAGCCGATCCCTACCAGATTGTCTCGCGCATTCTGAAGACCATCGCTACTGTTCCCAAGGCTTAATCCGGCATTCTTCGCTCTTCCTGCTCAAAATCGGGAGGGACGCGAGCGAACCGTCGGGAGTGCATCGAACCGGCCCGGAGCATCCGCTGCGGGCAGAAAACACAAGGGCGGCGCGGCCACAAAGCTCGCGCCGCCCTTGTGCTTTCTACTGGAGTCTTTCGATCAACGATGGCAATGCGCCATGTGCCCATTTTGGGAACATGGTAGTATGTCGATGTGCGCATTATCGCCAGAAGCACGCTGACTCGGTTCATCGAAAAGCTGGAGGGGCACAAGGATCGGCGTGCCCTCAAGGCCGCTCTCGATTCCTGGTTTCAAGAGGCGCGACAGGCGGAGTGGAAGAGTTCCTCCGACGTGAAGGCAAGTTACGCAAACGCAAGCGTCGTCGGAGCGGACCGGGTGGTCTTCAATATCAAAGGGAACGCCTATCGCCTGGTGACCGCTGTGGATTACCGGCGGGCGATTGTCTTCATCAAGTGGCTGGGAACGCACAAGGAATACGACGCAATCGACGTAAGGACGGTCCAATATGCATCTGAAACCCATCAAGACTGAAGCAGACCACGAAGCGGCCTTGCGCGAGATCGAACGCCTGTGGGGCGCCGACGAGGGCACTTCGGAAGGCGACCGCCTGGAGATCCTTGCGACCCTGGTGGAAGCCTATGAAGAGGCGCATTTTCCCATGGATATGCCGGACCCGATCGAAGCCATCAAGTTTCGCCTGGAGCAGCAAGGCGAGGACAAGAAGTCCCTTATTGGAATTATTGGAAATCGAACCCGCGTCTATGAGGTGCTACGCAGGGATCGTGCCTTGTCTTTGACCATGATCCGGCAGTTGAATCGCCACCTCAAGATTCCGGCAGAGGTTCTGATCCGCCAGGTTTGCATGAGGAAAAAGAGGCGGGCGGCTTGAAGAGCCGCTGAGTTGAGGAAAATTCCTCGATCGATCAACCGTCAAAACTCCATCGGCTCCCAGACCGCCGGCAAGGCTCGCTCGGAGCGGGCTATGACCGCGCTGGCCATGCAGTTGCCCACCACGTTCATCAGCGTCCGGCCCATGTCCATCAAGGCGTCGATGCCGAGAATAAGCAGGATCGGCGCGGCGGGCAGGTGAATGGCGCTGGCCGTGGCCAGCAGCACCACCAGCACGGCGCGCGGCATGCCGGCGACGCCTTTGCTGGCGATCATCAACGTGACCAGCATGGCGATCTGCTGCGCCAGCGTGAGGTGAATTCCCGCCGCCTGGGCCACAAAAACCGCGGCCATCGAAAGATAGACGCTGGAGCCGGTCATGTTGAAGCTGTAGCCGGTGGGAATCACGAAGGCCACAATCCAGCGCGGCACGCCGAACTCTTCCATCCGCTCCATCGCCAGGGGCAGGGCGGCTTCCGATGCGGTGGTGGCAAAGCCGATCGCCGCCGGCTCGCCCACGGCGGTCGCGAATCTCGCGATCGGAATGCGAAAGGCGATGAGAATGGGGACCAGGACCAGCAGGCTGAAGGCGGCCAGCGCCGCGTAGTAGGTGAGCGCCAGCTTGCCCAGGGGAAGCAGCGTGGACAGGCCCAGGCTGCCGACCGTATAGGCCAACGCCGCGCCCGCGGCCAGCGGCGCCAGAAGCATGACGATGCGCGTGAGTTGAAACATGGTGTCCGCCAGCGACTGCAGCACCGAGAGCAGCGGAACGCGCTTCGGCTTCGGCACCAGCGCCAGCGCCACCCCAAACATCAGCGAGAAGATGGCCACCTGAAGAATCTGATTCTGCGCCACGGCCTGCGCAATGTTCTCCGGAAAGAGATTGAGCGCCGCCTGCTGCCAGCCTTGCACGCTCTGCGCGGCGGGCGCGGCAACCTGCGCAGCGGGCAGCGCCACCTCCCAGCCCGCGCCGGAGAGGTTCATCGCCGCTGCGCCCAGAATCAGGCCGAGCGTCGTGACCACTTCAAAATAGATGAGCGCCTTCACGGCCACGCGCCCGATGCTGCGAAGCTGGCTGTGCCCCGCAATCCCGGTAGTGATGGTGGCAAAAAGCAGCGGCGCCACGATCATGCGGATCAGGCGCAGAAAAAGGTCGCCCAGAAAGCGCATCTGCGCGGCGATGTGCGGCGCATCCAGGCCCAGCTCGACGCCGGCCAGCATGGCCAGAAATGTCCACAGGATCAGCGAAGAACGCAGCAGCGCCGCGCCGGCGAAGAAAAAAATGGCCCCCACGCGCAGCACCGCGCCGGCCGTCGGAAAGCCAAGCAGAACCGCGCCCACTCCGCTGGGCCAGAGAACCATGCCAGCCGCCGCGAAGAGCGGAAAGAACCTGGCCTTGGCGCGCGCTCGTGCCGCTATGGTCTCGGTCATCGGTTGGGAGTTGGGCATCGGTTTCATCCATTATGCACGGCGCGGCCGCTCGCGCGCCGGGAAGAACCGTCAAGGGTATCTAATGGGAGAACCGCCCTAGCCGGCCAGGGCGCGAAACGCGCGCTCGAATCCGGCGATCGATTTCTCGATCCGCTCCAGGGGAATCGTGAGCGAGAGGCGGATGTAACCGGAGCGCCCGAAACCCGTACCCGGAACCGCGAGCACGCCCTCTTCCGCAAGCCGCGCGGTAAAGGCAATGTCGTCCGGGATGGGCGTCTTGAGGAAGATATAGAACGAGCCCTCGGGCCGCCTGACCTCGTAGCCGATGGCCGCCAGCGCGTCGCAAAGAACGTTGCGCTTGTGCTCGTAGGGCGCGGGGTCGATGGTCTCGTCGAGCGACTCCAGCATCACCCACTGCCAGATCGCGGGCGCGTTGATAAAGCCCAGGGTGCGATTGCTGAAGGCGCAGGCGCGGCGCAGGTTCGCGGCGTCGTCCAGTTGCGGCGAGAGCGCCAGATAACCGATGCGCTCGCCCGGCAACCCCAGCGACTTCGACCACGAGTTGCAGATCGCCGTATGGGCGATGAACGACGCCACCTCGGGCTGCCGCTGCCCGTCGTAGACGAAGGACTTGTACGGCTCGTCGCTGATGACCGCGATGGGCTGGCCGGCGCGCGCGAGCATCGCTTGCAAATCGCGCAGCACACTCTCCGGATAAACCCGCCCGGTGGGATTGTTGGGCGTGTTGAGCAGAATCGCGCGGGTCCGCGGGGTGATGGCCGCCGCGATGCGCTCCGCGTCGGGCAAAAACGATGCGTCGGTCTCCACCGGAACCATGCGTCCGCCGTGGTTGGCGATATAGAACTGGTACTCGGCAAAGTAGGGCACGAGAACGATGACTTCGTCGCCCGGATCGAGAATCGATTTGAGGATGACGTTGCAGGCGCCGGCCGAGCCGACCGTCATGAAGACGTCTTCGGCGGTAAAGGCCTGGCCGGTCTCCCGGCTCAGCTTGTTGGCAACGGCCTCGCGGACTTGCGGGTAGCCGGGATTGGGCATGTAGCCATGCGAGCCGGGACGGTTGCCGGCCGCCACGCGCCGCAATGCATCCAGCACCGCCGGCGGCGGCTCCACATCCGGATTGCCCAGCGAAAAATCGAAGACCGCGTCGGCCCCGCGCTCGCGCTTCAGCCGCACGCCCTCCTCGAACATGCGCCGAATCCAGGAAGAGCTCTCGAGTTGTTTTGCGATCGTCTTTGAAACGGGCATCGTCGCGCGCCTTCTATTTTTCCAGCAGTTCTTCGCTGGCCACCAGGTTGATGCCCGCCGCCTGCAGGCACGCGATCGCCGCATCCACATCGGCAAAGCGGAAGATCAGGATGGCCCGGTCGCTGCGGACATAGGGAAAAGCATACATGTACTCGATGTTGATGCCGCATCCGTCCAATGCCCCCAGGACATCGGCCAGGCCTCCCGGACGGTCGGCCACTTCGACGGCCAGAACCTCCGTCACCCTCGCGACAAATCCATGCGCTTGGAGAAGCGCCGCGGCCTTCCCGCAGTCGGAGACGATCATCCGCAGAATGCCGTATTTCTCGGTATCGGCCAGATACAAGGCGCGGATATCGATGCCTTCCTGGGCCAGCAGGCGCGCCGGCGCGGCAATGTGCCCCGGCTTGTTTTCGGCAAAAAGCGATATCTGTTGAATCTTCATGAGGTCCGCCTGTCGATGACGCGTTTGGCTTTGCCCTGGCTACGCTCGATAGAATACGCCTCGACCAGCGCCACCCGAACCCGGATTCCCAGCACCCGGTCGAGCGCGCCCTGCAGCCTCGCGTGCAGCCCCTGCAATGCGCCGATCTTGTCGTTGAACATCTGTGGCGTCACCTCGATCTGCACTTCCATCTGGTCCAACCCCTGTTCGCGGGTCAGCAGAATTTGGAAGTGCGGCAAGGTGCCCTCGATCTCCAGCAGCGCCGATTCCACCTGCGACGGAAAGACATTGACGCCGCGAATAATCAGCATGTCGTCGCTGCGCCGGCCGATGCGTCCGATTCTCCGCAGCGTCCGCCCGCACGCGCACCGGCCCGGCAGCAGCATGGTGATGTCGCGCGTGCGGTAGCGGATCATGGGCATCGCCTGCTTGCTCAGCGTGGTCAGCACCAGTTCGCCCTCCGCCCCCTCCGGCAGCGGAACGCCCGTCTCGGGATCGATAATCTCCGGATAGAAGTGATCCTCGAAGATGTGCAACCCCTCATGCCGGCGGCATTCGCAGCCCACGCCCGGCCCGATGATCTCCGAGAGCCCGTAGATATCGAATGCCTCGATGCCGCTCATCTTCTCGATGTACTTGCGCATCGATTCCGACCAAGGCTCGGCGCCAAAGACGCCCGCCCGCAACGGCAGTTCTTTCAAATCCACGCCCAGTTCGGCCGCGCGGTCGATGAGGTGCAGAAAATAGGTGGGCGTGCAACACATCGCGGTCACGCCAAAGTCCTTCATCAGCATGATCTGGCGATCGGCGTGGCCGCCGGAGGTGGGCACGACCGTCGCGCCCAGCCCTTCGGCGCCGTAGTGCGCGCCCAGGCCGCCGGTGAAGAGCCCGTAGCCGTAGGCGTTCTGCAGGATGTCGCCGCGGTGCAGTCCGCAGCCGGCAAAACAGCGCACCAGCACCGAGGTCCACACATCCACATCTTCTTTTGTATACGCGACAACGATCGGCTTGCCGGTGGTTCCGCTGGAGGCGTGCAGGCGAACCACGTCCTTCATGGGGCTGGCAAAAAGCCCGAAGGGATAGGTGTCGCGCAGATCGCTCTTCACGGTGAAGGGCAGCTTGGCGATGTCCTCAAGGGTGCGGATATCGCAGGGCGCCAGGCCGCGTTCCTCCATGCGCGAGCGGAAGAGCTCGACATGCTGCCACGCCCGCGCCACCACGGCCTGCAAACGCTGCACCTGCAATGCGCGAAGCTGCGGCGCGGGTGTGTAATCCGGCACGCTGGCGGGATGGCAATCGGCGACGCTCGATTCCAGGACTAAGTTCATCGTGCACGTCCGAGGGAAAACGCCGCCAGATTCGCCTCGTGCAGTTTCTCGGGCAGGTTGCGCTTGAGAGCGGCGGTCCACGCCTCGACGGGAAACGGAAGATGACGGCTCAACGCGCCCAGCAGCGCCACATTCACGCTCTTCTTGTTGCTCAGGCTCGATTCGTCGATTTGAGATGGTTCGATGAGCACGCCGCCCGGCGCCAGTGCGGCGGCATTCACTTGAACCTGGTCGGGCGCGATGACCACCAGAAAATCCGCTTCGCCCTCCGGCACCATGGGGCTGAAGACGCGCTCGCCAAAGCGCACATCGCTGGAGACGGAGCCGCCGCGCTGGCTCATTCCATGCAGTTCGCTCTTCTTCACGTCCTGCCCGGCGCTGAAGGCAACGTCGGCCAGGATGTCGGAGGCCTTGATTACGCCCTGCCCGCCCAGCCCCGCAATCACTACGTTAGTCGGTTTGCCGCTCATTGCACCTCTCGTACTCGCGGATCGAGCGGGTTGCCAGCAGGCAGTTCCGGCGGGCAATCACCACCGAAAGCTCCGGCGTATCCAGACAACTCTGAATCAGTTGCTGAAACCTCTCCGGCTCCTGCGTGGGGTCGATCACGTGAACGTTGCGCACGCCCAGCGAGCGCGCGAGATCCTCGAAAATCACCTTGCCGGTGGATGCGTGCGCCAGCGTGCGGCCGGTGCCCGGATGCTCCTGCATCCCCGTCATGGCCGTGGTTCCGTTGTCCAGGATCAACACCACGTGGCCGCTGGCCGGCGGGTTATACACCATCTCCACCAAGCCCGTGATGCCGCTGTGCACAAAGGTGCTGTCGCCGATCACGCTGACCACGCGCTTCGCTTCCTCGGGCGGCAGCGAGTGGCGCATTCCCAGGCCCACGCCGATCCCCGCGCCCATGCACACCAGCGTGTCCATCGCCTCAAAGGGCGGCAGAACTCCCAGCGAATAGCAGCCGATGTCGCCGGGAACGATGCAGTTGAGATTCTTGAGCGCCGTATAGACGCTGCGATGCGGGCAGCCCGGACAAAGAGCCGGCGGCTTGCCGGGAACCGGTTTCGCCTCCGCCGATTCGTCGCCCTCCAGAATGCGGCGCACGCGGGCCGTATTCAGTTCGCCGAACCGGTACATCTCCGGCTTGCCCTCGACCGCGATACCCGCCGTGCGCGCTGCCTCCACCAGATACGGATCGCCTTCTTCGATGACGAAGCACAGATCGACGCTCTCGGCAAAGGCCCTCATGCGCTCCAAAGGAAGCGGATAGGTCATGCCCAGCTTCAGCACGCTGGCTTCCGGCGCGGCTTCGCGCACATATTGGAAGGCTGAGCCCGAGGCGATGATCCCCAGCGAGCTCGAACCTTCTATGAGCTGGTTCGGACCGGCTTCGTCGTTCCAGGCCGCCATCTGCGCCAGCCTCGTGCGCAGCCGCCGGTGCGCTGGGCGCGCGTAGGCCGGAATCATCACGCGGGAGGGAAAATCGTGCTCGAAGTGCGGCGTGTGCGGCGCGGAGATCGCCATCGCTCCCCGCCGCACGATGGTTTTGGAATGGCAAACGCGGGTGGTCATGCGCAACAGAACGGGCGTCTGCCAGCGCTCGGAGATTTCGATGGCGCGCAAGGTGAACTCGTAGGCTTCCTGCGAGTCGGAGGGCTCCAGCATGGGCACGCCGGCGGCCAGGGCATAGCGGCGATTGTCCTGCTCGTTCTGGCTCGAGGCCATGCCGGGGTCGTCGGCCGAAACCACCACCAGAGCCCCGTCCAGCCGCGTATACGCCACGGTGAACAGCGGGTCGGCGGCCACGTTCAGCCCCACATGCTTCATGGTGACCAGCGCGCGCGCGCCGGAAAAGGCGACGCCGATGGCCACTTCCAGCGCCACCTTCTCGTTGGGCGACCACTGCGCCCGTCCGCCGAGCGTCTCGAAGGTTTCCAGAATCTCCGTCGAGGGGGTGCCGGGATATCCTGTGCCGAGTTTGACCCCGGCCTCGAAGGCGGCCATGGCAACCGCCTCGTCACCGCTCAGCAGTGACAATTCATGCTGGTTCTGGAGAGAATCCAAGCGAATGACCTGTAGTTTCTGAGTCTTTGGTTTAGTGTACACGATGCCGGAATCGCGCCGGCCTGGGCCCCGATCCAGCCCGCCAGAGGCGATTTTCCGCGGAAAGCGAAATGGACCTGGCATCAAAGCGTCTTCGCTGCGATTCCGGGCGCAAAAAAAGGGGAACTCCTTTCACAGCGCCCAGCCAAGGGCATGAGAATGTCGAAGATCGAAGCGGTCCTGGATTGGGCTGTAGGCTGAAAGGTCACATGAACGCAAAAAACACATTGCAATGATGGACCAATAGTCCATAATTGCATACATGATCTCCCGCCGCCTCATTTCCCCCCTGAAGGAACTGCTTCGCCATTCTCCGGCTGTCGTCCTGTTGGGTCCGCGCCAGGCGGGAAAGACAACCCTTGCTTTGGAGATTGGCGCACAGACAGCTTCGATCTACCTGGACCTTGAGGATGAGAACGACCGCGCCAAACTCGCCAATCCCAGCCTGTATCTTGCGGACCACGAAAACGACTTGGTTATCCTCGATGAGGTGCACCGCGTGCCGGAACTGTTTCAGCAGTTGCGCGGCATCATCGACCGGGGGCGGCGGCACGGAAAAGCCAATGGCCGGTTCCTCCTGCTGGGATCGGCCGCCATGGATTTGCTCAAGCAGTCCGGCGAGAGTCTGGCGGGGCGTATCTCCTATTTAGAACTCGGTCCATTCGATGCTCTGGAGATCGATCCGGCTTCCCTTGAGACGCTCTGGGTCCGGGGTGGATTTCCGCGCAGCTTTCTGTCCGAGTCCGACGATCTCAGCCTGCTCTGGAGGCGCAATTTTATTCGAACCTATCTGGAGCGCGACATCTCGCAATTCGGACCACGCATACCGGCAGAGACACTGCGGCGATTCTGGACGATGCTGGCGCACAATCAGGCTCAGATTCTGAATGCCGCCACTCTGGCGCGTGGTCTGGCCGTCGATGGCAAAACGGTTGCCGGTTATCTTGATCTTCTGGTTGACCTGCTGCTCGTTCGGCGCTTGCCGGCCTGGCATCGGAATGCTGGCAAGCGGCTGGTCAAGTCGCCCAAGGTCTATGTGCGCGATAGCGGCATTGCGCACGCGCTGCTCGGCATTCGCGATAAGGAAGCTCTGCTCGGCCATCCGGTCGTCGGCCAAACCTGGGAGAGCTTTGTCATCGAGACCCTGATCGCCGTGGTGCCGGACGGAACCGAGGCGCACTACTATCGAACCTCCAACGGAACCGAGGTAGACCTTCTCCTTACGCTTCCGGGTGGCGAACTATGGGCCATCGAGGTCAAACGCACGATGGCGCCGAAGATCGAGCGCGGTTTCCATTCCGCCTGCGCCGATCTGAATCCGCAGAAGCGATTTTACGTATACCCAGGCGCCGAGCGATTTTCGCTCGACGACAAAACGGATGCCATCGGTGTCATCGAACTGGCGAAGGCGCTCCAGTCGGTCACGTAGGGCAACTCGCGATACAGAGAAGGTAGTCTCTAACGCGCACAAAGTGGGACCGATGCACAAGCTGTGAGCTGGAATGTGGGTTGGATTATTCGGCTGAAAAGACCGTAAATTATAGATTTATATGGTGGGCGCTGCAGGATTCGAACCTGCGACTTCCACCGTGTGAAGGTGGCACTCTACCGCTGAGTTAAGCGCCCCCGGGAGGGCCGGCGCGAGACCGCGCCAGCGGGGCATTCCGTAGTTTAGAGTAACACCAGCGGGGCTGTACGGCCAACCCTTGCGGCCAATCCGTCTGGACTGCCCGCCCCGCAACCAACCGCCCATGCGCTGGAGTTCCAGATCGATTCGTCATGCAGCCGACTTTCCCCCCGACGGGGAGGCCGCGTTGCGCCCTGTTCCCGGCCTGGGCGGCATGGAACTGGCCGCGGCCGGCCTGGGCGGCCCGCGGCCGGCCTCGGCAATGGCCCGGTCCTCCGCCTCACGGCCGGAAACGCCCGAAAATGCCGCTTTCCCAGCAAATTCCAGTCCCGAAACTGCACATCGGGCGCAACCTTCCGCCCCGGACGGGGTTCCACAGGATATGGCAACCCTGATCCTGGACAACTCGGCCCTGGGATCGGGTGCGGCGTCACGGCCGGACTCCCGATTCGACACCAGCCGTGCTCCGCGGGCCGACGCAAATCGCGCTGCGGAGGGCGATGCCAGAGCGGCGGCGATCGGCCTGGACCCGGCAAGCGACGCGGCCATCATGCTGCGCGTGGCCGCGGGCGACGAGGCCGGTTTCAACTATCTGGTCGAGAAGTACCACCGGGGCATGATTCACTTCCTCTTCCGCATGGTCCGCAACCAGGCCGTTGCGGAGGAATTGGCGCAGGAGGTGTTTTTGCGCGTCTACCGCTCGCGCGAGAGCTACCGGGCCGAAGCCAAGTTCACCACCTGGCTCTACCGGATCGCGACCAACCTGGCGGTGAACCACGCGCGCGATACGCGGCACGAACGCTCGGCGCAGGCCCTCTATCTGGATGCGCCGGACGAGGAGACAGGAACCACGCCCGACGTGGCCGACGATGAACCCTCGGTGGAGCAGCGGCTGCTGCGCGAGGAGCGGATGGCGGCCATCCGCACGCACGTCATGGCCCTGCCGGAACGGCAAAGAATGGCGGTGCTGATGCACAAGTACCAGGGAATGGATTACCGGCAGATCGGAGAGGTGCTCAAACTGAGCGAGTCGGCGACCAAGTCGCTGCTCTTCCGCGCCTACCAGACGCTGCGCGAGAGGTTGAAGGATTTTGTGTAAGTGGAAAAAAGCCGGGCGACACCGGCGGGAAGTGGGGTGGAACCAATGAAAACGATGAAGGACAATTGCACCGGGATGGAGACGAAGCTGGCAGACCTGCTGCTCGATCCGGACGCGGTGCCTGCCAAGGTTCGAACTCATGTGGACGAGTGCGAGCGCTGCCAGCAGGAGCTGCGGGAGCTGCGCGCGACCATGGCCCTGCTCGATTCCTGGGAGGCTCCGGAGCCAAGCCCCTACTTCCTCACCCGGCTCGAGGCGCAGATGCGCGAAGAGCGCGCGGCGGCGCCGGCCAACTGGTTGGCGCGGCTGCGCGCCCGCTTTGTTTATGGGCCTCCGACCCACGTGCGCCCGCTGGCGGCCATGGCGATGACCATCGTGCTTCTGCTGGGCGGCGGAACCTACCTGGGCGTCACCGACTGGGACCAGACGGCGCAGCCCGCGGGTCAAACGGCCGTGGTGCACGACTTGCAGACGCTGGACAACAACGCCCAACTGCTGGATCAGTTGGAAGCGCTCTCCAGCACCAACGATAACGGGGACTAGCGGTCGGTTTCTTTGAAAGGTTTGAACGGCGGGGGCGGGGACAATGTGGACCGGGGGATGCAATACGGGACAAAAGGCTGCGGTGGGCCGGCTGGCTTTGGCCGCTTTCCTCGCGTTGTGCTGTGCCTCCGCGGGCTGGGCCCGCGGCCAGCATCCCAATGCGCCCGCGCCCCGGCCCTCCGCGCGCGCTTCCGCCGCTCCCTCCCGCGCCGACCGGCCGCCGGCCTCCAACAGGCAGCAGCCCGCACGGCCCCAAAACCAGAATCGGCCCCAGGCCAACCCGGAACCGAGACCGATGCCCGGCTACGGAGCCGCCGCGCCCCGGCCCGCTTATCCCGGATCGCCTTATCTCGGTCCCGGCTACAGCCGCCCCAGCTACCCGGGATACCGGGCTCCCGTCAATTCCCCTCCCGGCCACCTCGGCGACTGGCTCAATCAGCACCGCAATCTACCCGCGCAGGAGCAGGAGCGGATGCTGCAGAGCGACCCCAGCTTCAAGCGCCTGCCTCCCGGCGACCAGCAGCGCGTGCTGCGCCAGTTGCACCAACTGAATGACTTGAGCGATGAGCAGCGGCAGCGCCGCCTGGCGCGCGGAGAAATTCTCGAGCGCATGTCGCCCCAGGACCGCATGAGGGTCAATCTCTCCGCGCGCCGCTGGGCCGCATTGCCGCCCGATCGCCAGGCGCTCATGAAAAACGCCTTCCGCGACCTGCGCGCCGTTCCCCTCGACCAGCGCCAGATGGTGCTCAACTCCAGCCGCTACCAGGGCGCCTTCACCCCGGAAGAGCGCGGCATCCTCTCCGATCTCTTGCGCGCCGAGCCCTACGAACCGGCGCGGTAACCGGAGACAGCCCTTCCTGCCAGCCGGCGGATTCCCCTTGAATCGCGGCCCGATCCGGCCGTCCCTCTCTCCCGGCGCCAAGGCGCCCGTGGGCTACAATGAAAGATGGGCCAAGGCCAGAATTCTTTGCGCACTGAGCGCAAGCAAAGCAAGGAGCTTCAAACTTTATGGCGATTCCCGCCACTCATTTGCGTCCGGGCATGATTATCAAGCACAACGACCAACTGCATCTGGTCTTCAAAGTGGAGCATCGCACGCCGGGCAACCTGCGCGCCTTCATCCAGGCCAAGCTGCGCAACCTCAAGTCGGGCGCCATGTTCGAACATCGCTTCCGCTCCGCCGACGCCATTGAAAAGGTCGTCGTGGACGAGGTCGCCATGGAGTTTCTCTACGCCGACGGCGACGACTACTACTTCATGAATCCCGTGGACTACGAACAGACCGTGCTCAAGGGCGCCACGCTGGGCGATGCCGTCGAGTACCTCACGCCCAACCTGCAGATCAAGGTCAGCTATCACGACGGCAACGCCGTGGGCATCGAGTTGCCGGCGAGCGTCGAACTGCAAGTCGTCGAAACCGAGCCGGGCCTCAAGTCCGCTACCGCCTCCAGCGTCACCAAGCCCGCCAAGACTGAAACCGGCCTGGTCGTCCAGGTACCCGCCTTCATCAACGAAGGCGAGAAGATTCGCGTCGACACCAGCGAAGGCGCCTACCTCAGCCGCGCATAAGCATTTCCGAGTTCAAACTGAAAAACCACCGCCCTCGAGCGGTGGTTTTTCATGTGGGCGGAGCAGGTTCGCTCGGCCCAAACAACCCTTAGAACTTGCTCTCCGGCAGCATCACCAGCTTGGCCTCGATCAGCGCCTCGATGGTCTGCAGCGCCTCCAGCACCTTGCCCGAAACCGGCGCGTCCACCTGCACCACGGCCAGCGCCTTCACCGGCTTGGGCCCGGAGCGCTCGCGACCCAGGGCAAAGTTGGCGATGTTCACGCCGTGCTCGCCCAGGATGGAGCCGATCTTCCCGATCACGCCCGGAACGTCGAGGTTGCGGCAAACCAGCAGGTTGCCTTCCAGCGGCGTCTCGATGTCGATGCCGTCGAACTCCAGCAGCCGCGGCTGTTCGCCGTGAATCACCGTTCCCGTGGCGTGGCTCTTGCCTGCGGCCGAGTGCAACTCGATGGTCAGCACCGTGGCCGCGCCGCCGCGATGGCTCTCTTCCTTGTCCTCGTGAATGCGGATGCCGCGCTCTTCGGCCACCGCCGCCGCGTTGATGCGGTTCACATTCTCCGAGCCCTGCAACAGGCCCTCGATGGCCGCGTTGCGCACCAGGTCGATCTTGGCTTCGGCCAGCGTGCCGCCATACACCAGGTGAATGGCCTCCACGCCGCCCTTGCCCGCCTGCGCCAGGAACGAACCCAGCCGCCCGGCCAGATCGATGTAGGGCGACAGTTGCACATATTCCTCGTGGCTCAGCGAAGGCAGATTGACCGCATTCTGCACCACACCCAGCTTCAGATAATCGCGCACCTGGCGGGCAATCTGAATGCCCACCGCCTCCTGCGCCTCGGCCGTCGAGCCGGCGATGTGCGGCGTCAGAATCACGTTGTCCAGCTCGGCATACGGCGTGTTCTTGGCCGGCTCCACCGCGAATACGTCCAGCGCCGCGCCGGCCACCTGGCCGCTCTTCAGCGCTTCCACCAGCGCCGCGTCTTCCACCAGTTCGCCGCGCGCGCAGTTGATGATCCGCACGCCCTTCTTCATCTTCGCCAGCGTCTTGGCGTTGATCACTCCGGCGGTCTGCGGCGTCAGCCCCACGTGCAGGGTGATGTAGTCCGATCCCGCGATCAGCTCGTCCAGCGTCACCAGCTTGATGCCGTTCTCGCGCGCCACCGCGGCCGAAACAAACGGATCGCTGCCGACGATCTCAAGCCCGAAGCCCTTGGCCCGCTTGGCCACCTCCAGCCCGATGCGCCCCAGCCCCAGAATGCCCAGCGTCTTGCCGCGCAGCTCCGCGCCTTGCAGAATCTTCTTTTCCCATCGGCCGGCGTGCATGCCCGCATTGGCCGCGGGCACCTTGCGCGCCAGCGCCAGCATCAGCCCGATGGTCAGCTCGGCCACGGCAACCGCGTTCGCGCCCGGCGTATTCATCACCACGATGCCCCGCCGCGTGGCCGCTTCGGCGTCGATATTGTCCACGCCCACGCCCGCGCGGCCAATCACCCGCAGCTTGGGCGCACTCGCCATCAGCGCGTCGTCGGCTTGCACCGCGCTGCGCACCACCAGCGCATCGGCATCGGCCAGCGCCGCCGGCAAACCGTCCGGCAACTGGTCGTGCGTCAAAACTTCCCACCCCGGCTCGGCCGCAAATACGGCCAACGTCGCCGGAGATACCTTCTCTGCCAGAACGATCTTCATCGCGTCTCCCTTGCCCTGTTGTGCGCTTTCATACTCGTCGAAGCGGATGCCCTGCTGCTCGCACAGCAGATCGAAGATCCGCACCACCGCCGCATGAGGCTTGCCCTCGCCCCGCTCGTATTTCGTGAGCGAGTTCGGGTGCACCCCCAGCCGCTCGGCCATCTCGTATTGATAGAGGTCCAACTGCTTCCGCGCAATCAGCAGCTTTTCCCCAAAACTCAACTCAGCCATGAAAAGCAGCTCCTAGCTGCCAGCTTCTAGCCTCAAGCCAGAGGCTTGGTCTTCCAACTTCAATCGGGTGCCCCAGGTCCCGCTTTTGGGACCTGGGAATCAACACAACATGCGGACCAGCTAGCAGCTAGAGGCCAGAAGCAGCCTTTGCATACACCTGCTGCGCCGCCGCCACTGCCTGCCCGTAGACCACCGGCAACCCCAGCGTCTCCTTGGCGATGTGCTCCATGGCTCCGAGCAGCGCCACCGTGTCCAGATAGTCGAAGAAGCCCAGATGCGCCACGCGGAAGATCTTGCCCTTCATCGTGCCCTGGCCGTTGGCGATCACCAGGCTGAAGCGCGTCTTCAGCGCCTTCACCACATCGCTCGAATCCATGCCTTCCGGCACGGCAACAGCGGTGGCCGCGGCCGACGGCGAGGTGGGAGCAAAGAGCGTGAAGCCCAGCGCCACCAGCCCGGCGCGCGTCGCCTTGGCGTTCACCTGCGCATTGTCGATCAGCGCGATGCGGCCCTTTTCCAGGTCTCCGCCCGCCTGCCCGGCAATGTAGTCCAGGGCCGCGCCCAGCCCGGCCACCAGCGCCACGCCCGGCGTATAAGCCGTTTCGCCCTTGACCTGGTTCTTGCGCTCCTTGCGCAGGTCAAAGTAGTAGCGCGGATTCTTCGAGGCATCCATCGCCTTCCACGCCTTCTCGCTCACGCTCAGATAAGCCAGGCCCGGCGGAATCATCACCGCCTTCTGCGAGCCGCCGATCAGCACGTCGATGCCCCAGCCGTCCACGTCGAAGGTCATCGTGCCCAGGCCGGTGATGCCGTCCACAATCAGCAGCGTCCCGGTACCCTTCACCAGCTTGGCCACCGCCTCCACGTCGTGCGCCACGGCCGTCGAGGTCTCCGAGGCCTGCATGTACACGGCCTTGTGCTCCGGCTTCAGGGCCTTCTTCACCGCTTCCATGTCGAAGGTCTGCCCATAGGGCGCCTCCACCACATCCACCTGGCAGCCAAAGGCCTTGGCCAGGTCCACCCAGCGCTCGCCGAACTTGCCGGCCGTCAACACCAGAACCGGATCGCCCGGCGAAGTGAGGTTCGAGACCGAAGCCTCCATCGCGCCCGTGCCGGAGCACGACAGCAGCAGCACGTCGTTCTGCGTGCCCACAAAAACCTTCAACTGGGCCAGCACCTTCTGGAAGAGGGCGCGAAACTCGGGCGTGCGGTGGTGGATATCCGCCGCCGCCATGGCAAACTGGGCCGCCGGAAGCAGCGGGGTCGGGCCGGGTGTAAACAAGCGCGTCTTGCGAATCATGGTTTCTCCTCGATTGGTGATTCTTCAGTTCATCCCAACAAACTTGTCATCCTGAGCGACCCCGAGCGTAGCGACGGGGAGTCGAAGGACCTGCGTTTCCGGCGATCTGCACACGGCTGCCTTCTGGCCGTGCTGCAGCGAACTTCGGGCTCACAACACTGGATTTGGAACCGGGCCTGACACCTGGGCCAAACCCGTTCCGTCTCCGGACCGCCTTCCGTCAATCACAGAATACACTTTCTTGTGGATTATGTGGGCGCCAGCCTGTGGAAAACATCCAATCAAGTGCTTTTGGTAGGCCGGGCCTCAGCCCGGCAAGGATTCTTGACCGCTTCCCGCCCGCAGTCAAAAAAATTCCTCCCGCAGTTTGCCGATAATTACCGCAAAAGGCGCACCATGGTTCTAGGGAGATCTTTCCGCCGGTGGCGCCGGCCTGCCCCATCCAGGACTGCCCGATCGTCGCATCGGCGTCCAGGAGCCAATGAACAGTGTTCGAACCGCAAGAATGGGGGCAAAAACGCCCATAACCCCTTTGGCATGAGGATTCTGCGGACAACTCTCGTAGAATCGCGAATTTAGAGCGGAGCATCCACCGTATTCCTCTGAAAATAAATGTCTTATTTACAGAAATAGGGGAGGGGGAGGGGCGCCATTCAGAGTCAATGAATCGCGCCCTCCATCCGGCGGAACTCCAAAGCCGCAATCACCCGCTCCGAGGCGCGCGCCGTACAATTTTCTTTGGGCCGTTTCTTTCCGACCCGCACTCCAGCAACAAAAAGGCAGAACCTCATGTCCGAACCATGCGCACTCGAAACCCTGGTCAATCAGCAGATTGTCACCGCCATGAAGGCCCACGACGCGGTGCGCACCGGCACGCTGCGCCTGATCAAGAACGCCCTCAAGAACAAGGCCATCGAGAAGCGCGAAGCCCTCACCCAGGCCGAGGCCGAGCAGGCGCTGGCCACCATGGTCAAGCAGCGCCGCGACTCGATCGACCAGTTCACCCGCGGCAACCGCCCGGAACTGGCCGCCATCGAGGCCGCCGAAATTGTCGTCATCGAAGAGTTCCTGCCCAAGGCCCTGGACGAAGCCGGCCTGCGCGCCCTGGTCGCCGAAGCCGTGGCGGATGTCGCGCAAGCGAAGGGAGCCAAGCCCACGCCCAAGGAGATGGGCCAGGTCATCAAGGCCGTCCAGGCCAAACTCCAAGCCGCCAGCCTCCGCGCCGAAGGTCGCGCCGTCAGCGATTTGGTCAAGAAGGAACTGGCGGGTTAGAACCGCCCGATGCAGCGTACTTCGGGGCGCAGCAGTCAGAACCGCCGGCAGCCGGCAACAGGCGGCTGATCGCTAAGGACAGCTATCTGCTCTCTGCTCCCTGTCAGAACAGTCCCAAATCGCCTTCCGGCAAGGGCGCGTGCTTGAGCAGGCCCAGTTCGCCGGCCAGGCGCTCCAGCCGGGCGCGCGTGGCGGCCATGGGCGGCACCAGCGGCAGGCGGACGTGGTCCGTGCAGCGGCCCATCAGGCTGAGCACGGTCTTCACCGGGCTCGGATTCGACTCCCAGAAGTTGGCCTCGAAGAGCCGCGCGTAACGGCGCTCCAACTCGCGGGCCTCCTCCCAATTGTTGTTGAGGGCGGCGCGGATCATCCGGCTCACCTCGGCGGGAGCTTCGTTGGCGGCCACGCTGATGAGCCCGTGGGCGCCGATGCCGATGGCGGCCAGAGCCAGGTTGTCGTCGCCCGAGAAGATCTTGAATCCGCGGGGCAGCGAATGAACCAGTTCGGCGATCTGGGTCAGCTTGCCGCTGGCTTCCTTGATGGCCTGGATGTTTCCGGCGGCCTCGGCCAGCCGCACCACCGTCGCCGGCTCCAGGTTCGCGGCCGTACGGCCGGGCACGTTGTAGAGCACCACCGGCAGCGGATCCACCGCCTTGGCCAGGGCGAGAAAGTGCTGGAACTGCCCCTCCTGCGAGGGCTTGTTGTAGTAGGGATTGGCCGAAAGCACGGCGCTGATGCCGCGCACCTGGCGCAGCAGGCCGGCCTGGCGCAGCAAGGTGCGCGTGGAGTTGTGGGTGCAGCCGGCCCACACGGGAACGCGGCCCGCGGCGGCCTCGGCGACAATGCACACCGCCATCAGCCACTCCTGCTCGTCCAGCGTAGCCGCCTCGCCCGTTGACCCGCAGGCCACCAGGAAGTCGACTCCCGAGTCGATCTGCCAGTTCACCAGCGCCCGGAGCGCCGCCTCATCGATCGACCCATCCGCCCGGAAGGGCGTGACGATAGCTGTACCGCAACCTGTCGTTTCCATCACAGGTGGAATTATACCGGCGCGAGCGCTCCGGCGTCCGAAGCGGCCTCGAGATAAAAAGCCCGCGTGAGCGGCGCGCCTTTGCCTCATCGGCAAGGCGCTGCGCCTGCGGATCGGAAGGGTCTTTCTTCTCGGCGCGGAGCGAAACCATGAGAGCAAGCACCCCCATCCGCTGCAAGGAGAATGCCCCCGGCAACAGAGTGGAAATCAATCCGGCCCCCTTCGTCTCCCCAGCACCTCCGGACCGGGGACAAAGCTAAGGATCTCGCTCCATTCTATTGATTAAAAGCATCTTATATTGATTTTGTTTATTACTATGTAAATTGCAATTCGGCTGAGAGAGGCGAATCCCCGTCAATTTACAGCGTCAATTTTCACAATTTTTGGTTTGTGGACCTGGGGGTGTTGGCTTACAATTGGTTCCATTCAACAGGAAGGCTCATCAGTCCCAGAGCAAGGAGTCTTCTCCCTGATTCTTCGTATCCATGGGCTGATGCGCTCGGGATCGATTGCCTCGTGGGAGATGTTGCCTCGGACACTCGTCTCCCTGGGGAATGGCGTGTGCGTGGCGAGAATCGAATTGGAGGCTTAGCAGGATGCAGGTTTGCTAAGTCAGGCTGGCGAAGCCATGTGCGATTGACGCTTTGGCGCGGTGAACGGCCTCGCTGTGCACGCGGAATGGAGCCGCTGCCTGACCTTTTCGCTAGGCCCTCTCCACGGGAGGCTTCGGGTGAGTTTGCTGGCCATCGGTCAACCGTTCGGCTCTCCGGTCACGACGGACCCTGCCTCAGAGGGCGCCGCGAGCGATCGCCAGTGGTTCGCCGTCTTCACCGTTCCGCAAAACGAAAAGTCTGTGGCCAGGCATCTTCAAATGCGGGAGATTGAATCCTTTCTTCCCGTCTATGAGACGATCCGCGTTTGGAAGAACCGGCAGCGAGTCAAAGTGATCCTGCCGCTGTTTCCCAGCTATCTGTTTGTGCATATCGACTGCCGCGAGCGGACCCGCGTTTTGCAGTCTAGCGGAGTGTTACGCATCGTAGGCAACAGCAGGGGCCCCCTTCCCCTTCCGGAATCCGAGATTGAGTTTCTGCGTTCCGGCTGCTGCGGACAACGCATCGAACCCTACAACGAACTCGTGGTCGGCCAGAAGGTCCGCATCAAGAGCGGGGCCATGCAGGGCGTTCAAGGCACCCTGGTCAGAAAGAGCAACAGCCTGCGCTTTGTGCTGACAATCGAGCTCATCAATCAACATGCGGCAATCCAGGTGGACGCCAAAGACCTGGAGCAGATGCCGGCATAAGCGCGAAATGCCTTCAAGCAGGGAACCATGGCCATGCGCCTGCACCTGCGCAAAAGCTGAGCCAGATCCCCCGCCGAACAGCCATCTTCCCGATGACGCCAACTTGAGAATTCACCGCGGCCGGATTGTCGCCCCGCAGCCCCTTCCACGCATCGCCGCTTGCACAACCGCACCAACTCAAGCCGCGCCGTCGGTTGAGCCGCGTCGTTTCCAGCCCATCGGGAGCGGCCATCCGGCGCCAGCCTCCGTTCTGCAACTGCCAGCCTTGGGGGAACCTATGCCACTGATACTCAAAAGCTCCGCGCGGACCGACAAGATCGTCCAGGCGGCAGGCCGGCTGTTTGCGTATCAGGGTTATCACGGAACCAGCACCCGTCAGATAGCCCATCTCGCCGACGTCAGCGAGAATACGCTTTTCCGGCACTTCGATCACAAAGAAGACCTCTTCTGGTCGACCCTCCGCTCCCACTCTACGGGACTGAAACTGCAACGGGATCTGATGGAGCGCATCGCGAACTGCGAACCTCCCGAGGTGGTCTTGCCCAAGATCCTCGAGCTGCTGACGGATACCGTGAGTTACAGGCCGGAACTGCTCCGTCTGCTCGCGGTCGCATTCCTCGAGTTGCACCCCAAGGCCGAGGCCTTCAGTCAGGAACTCCTTTCCCCCGCGCTTGCCGCAATCAGCAACTACTTGGAAATCAATATCAAGAACGGCAAGCTGCGCAACTTGGATCCAACCATGATCACGGCGGCCTTGATGACGACGACCTTGATGCACCGGGAGATTTCCCGGCTGATCGATCGCAACAAGCCCTTGTTGAGTTACCAGGAAGTGAACCGCGCGCACGCCAATTTCTGGCTGGAGCTGCTGACGCCCAAGAATGCCAGCCGATTCATCGCCGAATGAGAGAATGAAAGAGGAGCATCCCGGCTGACAAGGGACGAAGTATTCCCCTCGGGAAATGCGCAACCCAACTCCGATGGACCTTTCCCTGCTCCACGCCAGCCTGTGAATGCCGGCGCGAGCGAGCTTACAACCTATCGCTCCTGTCGCTTCGCACGGGGCTGTCTGCCTCCTTGCCGGATGGCGGCGAAGGCAGCGTAGGATCGAGAGCGCCAATGGCCCCACGGGGCGCTAGGCTGAAATGAGGACAGAAAGATGAAAGCTGTGATTCTGGCGGGAGGACTTGGCAGCCGACTGAGCGAAGAAACTTCGACGCGCCCGAAACCGATGGTCGAGATCGGCGGAAAACCAATCCTCTGGCACATCATGAAGATCTACTCGTCCTTTGGAATCGACGATTTCATCGTCTGCCTCGGCTACAAAGGCAGCACGATCAAGGAGTATTTTGCGAATTACTTCCTTTACTCGGCCGATGTGACCTTCGACTTGGCCGCGAATAGCGTCAAGTATCACAGGAACCGGTCCGAATCCTGGAAAGTCACCCTCGTGGATACAGGCCTCGACACCATGACCGGCGGCAGGCTTCGCCGTGTGCTTCCCTATGTCGAAAAGGAAGAGATGTTCTGCTTCACCTATGGGGACGGCGTGGCCGATATCGACGTGACCGCGCTGATTGACTTCCATAAAAGACAGGGGAAGCTGGCTACGCTTACCGCGGTACAGCCGGCAGGCAGGTTTGGATCGCTGGACATCAAAGAAGACGGATCTCTGTCGTCGTTTGCGGAGAAGCCAAAGGGCGATGGGCGGTGGGTGAATGGCGGCTTCTTTGTGCTCTCGCCCAAAGTCGGCGCCTATCTAAAAGACGACACAACCGTCTGGGAACGGGAACCGATCGAGACCATCGCGCGGGAAGGAAAGCTCGCGGCGTACAAACACCCTGGATTCTGGCAGCCCATGGACACCGTTCACGACCGCGCAGCCCTTGAAGCGCTGTGGAACGGCGGTTCGGCGCCTTGGAAGGTTTGGCAATGAACTGGAACGGCAAACACGTATTGATGACCGGGCACACCGGCTTCAAGGGGAGCTGGCTCTCCCTTTGGCTCCAGCAAAAGGGCGCCGAGCTCTGCGGCATCGCTCTTGACCCGCCAACCAAAGTAAATCTCTTTCAGGACGCCCGCGTCGAACAGGGAATGCGTTCGGTGATCGGGGACATCCGCGATGCCGACCTGCTCAAGCAGACGTTTGCCGCGCATCGTCCGGAGATCGTCTTTCATCTAGCGGCGCAGCCGCTGGTGCGCACTTCCTACGCGGACCCGCTCGGCACTTACTCGACCAACGTGATGGGAACGGCCAACGTGCTCGAGGCCGCGCGCCTTGCCGGCGGCGTCAGGGCCGTGGTCGTCATCACGACCGACAAGTGCTATGAGAACCACGAGTGGGTGTGGCCTTATCGCGAGGCCGACCGCTTGGGCGGGTACGATCCCTACAGCAACAGCAAGGCCTGCGCGGAACTCGTGGTGTCGGCTTACCGCAGTTCGTTCTTTAACCCGGCAAATTACGACCGGCACGGAGTCGCGATCGCGTCGGTTCGCGCCGGCAACGTCATCGGAGGCGGAGACTGGGCGGAAGACAGGCTGGTGCCGGACATCATCCGGGCCTGGACCGAAAAGCGCCCGGTGCGCATTCGCAATCCCCGCGCCATTCGCCCCTGGCAGCATGTGCTCGAGCCGCTGCGCGGCTATACTGCTGTTGCCGAGTCGCTCATCGACGACGGTCCAAAAAGCGGCGAAGCGTGGAACTTCGGCCCCGAGCAATCCGATGCCCAACCGGTGGAATGGATTATCGGCGAGTTGAAAAGCCTGTGGGGAGAGGGCGCGCGCTGGGAACTCGAAGAGGGGATGCAGCCCCACGAAGCCCAGAGTCTGCAGCTCGATTGGTCAAAGGCGGCGGCGCGCCTTGGGTGGCGCCCGGCGCTGAAACTGAAAGAGGCGCTGGCCATGACGGCCGTCTGGTACCAGGAAAGACTGCGAGGCCAGGATATGCGCGCGTTTACCTTGGCTCAGATCGAGCAGTATGAGCAGCGCGCGCAATCGGACATGAATATCAATTCGAAAAACAACGGGGTGCGCGCGTGAGCAATAGCAGAAAAGATGAATTACGAGCCGCAATTCAGCAGCTTACCACGGAATATTATCGAGAGGCTTTCCCCGATAAACCCTTCACGCCCGGCGAGTCCAGCGTCCCGGTTTCCGGGCGGGTCTTTGACGACAAGGACCTCTTCGCCATTGTCGATTCGGGTCTGGACTACTGGCTGACCTCGGGGCGATTCTCCGACCTGTTTGAATACAAGTTCGCCAAGTTTGTTGGCGTGCGCGACGCGCGGCTGGTCAACTCCGGCTCGTCGGCAAACCTCGTGGCCATCTCGGTGCTCACCTCTCCCACCCTCGGAGAACGGCAACTGAAACCCGGCGACGAGGTGATTACAGTCGCCGCCGGATTTCCCACTACGGTAAACCCCATCCTGCAAAACCATCTGGTGCCCGTCTTTGTGGACGTGGAGCTTGGCACCTACAATGTGGACGTTTCCCTGCTCGAGAAAGCGCTCAGCCCGCGCACCAAGGCCATGATCTTCGCGCACACGCTGGGCAATCCCTTCCAGGCGGCGGCCGTGTCGGAGTTTGCTCGCAAGCATAATCTCTGGCTCGTCGAGGATTGTTGCGATGCGCTCGGCTCGACCTATGGCGGCCGGCGCGTGGGCACCTTCGGCGACATCGCCACCTTCAGCTTCTATCCCGCGCACCACATCACCATGGGCGAGGGCGGATGCGTGGCCACCAATAAGCCGCAGCTCACCAAGCTCATCGAGTCGTTTCGCGACTGGGGCCGCGACTGCTGGTGCGCAACCGGCAAAGACAACACCTGCGGCAAGAGATTCGACTGGCAACTGGGAACCTTGCCCTATGGATACGATCACAAGTACACCTACTCGCACATCGGCTATAACCTCAAGGTCAGCGATATGCAGGCCGCGGCCGGCGTCGCCCAATTGGAGAAGCTGGAAGGCTTCATCGCCGCCCGCAAGCGGAATTTTGCCTACCTGAGCCAGCAATTGCAGTCCCTGTCGAAGATCTTCCTGCTGCCTCAAGCCACGCCGGGATCGGACCCAAGCTGGTTCGGATTTCCCATGGCGGTGCGCCCGGAATCGGGCCTCGACCGCGGCGACGTGCTTCGCCTTCTCAACTCCCGCAAGATTGGCACAAGGCTGCTCTTTGGAGGCAATCTCCTGCGCCAGCCGGCTTATCAGGATATCGACAAGAGAGTCATCGGCGATCTGCCTAACTCCGATTTCATTACCCAGAACGTTTTCTGGATCGGCGTCTACCCCGGATTGACGAAACCCATGCTGGACTACATGGTCGAGAGCCTGAGCGAGGTGTCGAGCCAATGCGCTGCCTCGTAACAGGAGCGTCGGGATTTCTCGGTTCATGGCTGGTTCGCCAGTTGCTCGAGGAACAGCACCCGGTGCTGGCGGTGGTCAGGCCAGGAGGCAACCATTCCCGGCTCGCCGCGGTCGCATCGCGGTTGGAATTCGCCTATGCCGATCTGTCCACCATGCCGGAAATCGCCGCGCAGGCAATGCGATTTCGCCCCGATGTCGCCTTTCATCTCGCCTGGCAGGGCGGAAATAGCAGCAAGTTTGTCAACGATCCCGAGCAGGTCTTTGCCAACCTCCCCGGAACCCTCGAATTGGTGCGAATCGCTCACCAAGCCGGATGCAGGGCGTTTTTCTTTTTCGGATCTTCCGTAGAGTACGGAACTTACCGCGTCCCCGTGCGGGAAACCGACGCCGTCTTGCCGCGCAATCTCTATGGCCACGCGAAACATGCGGCGATGTTGCTGACCCAGGCGCTCGCGGAACGGTGGGGAATGCGCTTCTGCGGCATCCGGCCCTTTTGGACATACGGCCCGATGGACGACGAACTGCGCATGATTCCCTATGTGATCCGCCAGTTTCTCGGCCGCGAAAGGCCAAAGGTCACGGCCGGCGAGCAGCTTTGGGACTTTCTTTACGTCGAGGATGCGGTAAAGGCCCTGACTGCGCTCGCCGCCTGCAACGACGCCGCGGGAATCTTCAATCTGGGATCGGGCGCGCCCCGCTCCGTTAAGGATGTCATCACCTCGATCCGCGATTTGATCGATCCAGCCTTGCAGATAGGGTTCGGAGAGATCCCCTATGCGCCGGATCAGGTCATGCATCTCGAAGCCGACGTCGCCCGGTTGCGCTCCGCAACCGGATGGAAACCAGAGGTTGCACTGGAAGAAGGACTTCACCGGACCGTCGAGTGGTTTCGCCAAGAAAGCTTCCATGCCGAAAAATCCTGAGACAGCTTGGTGAGCGGCTGGTACGCACGATGCGAATTTTTCAATTGATCCGTTCTACGAACGTATGGTGCGCATTGATTCTTCCGCGCCGGAACAGCGTTCGCAGCCGGAATTGAACGGCTGACGGGCTGAATCCTGGTCCGGCATCTCCGAGGCGGAATCATTACCCGTGCGCGAAACCATCCACTGTTGAACGCCAGAAGAAGGATTGATGTTTTGGAGGTTGTGTGATTAAAGCTACCGATTACATCGCGCACTACCTTTACTTGCGTGGCGTCAGGACGGTCTTTGAACTGTCCGGCGGCATGATAACTCACCTTTTGAACTCGCTGCACGAGTTCCAGAAGATACGCATTGTCAGCGTGCATCATGAACAGGCTGCCGCCTTCGCGGCGGATACGACAGGCCGCTTGACAGGCGTCCCTGGAGTAGCCATGGCCACGAGCGGGCCGGGCGCCATCAACTTGCTGAATGGAATCGGGAGCTGCTATTTCGATTCGTCGCCGGCAGTATTTATAACCGGCCAGGTTAACCGCCACGAGCTTCGCGGCGCTAGAGCCATCCGCCAACTTGGATTCCAGGAAACTGACATCGTTTCCATGGCCAAGCCGATAACCAAGGCGTCCTGGCAGGTCCATAATTCAGAAGAGCTGCCCCAGATGCTGGAGCGCGCATTCGACCTTGCGGTGGCAGGCAGACCAGGCCCCGTTCTCCTCGATATTCCCATGGACATTCAGAGCTCCATGCTGGATGTTGAATGCCCGACGACACTGACGAACACCCCGCCGCCGTCTCCCGCGATCGACCCCTCCACGTGGCGGCAGTTGCGCAGCGCGCTGCAATCTTCCAAACGCCCTCTGGTTTTGGCAGGTGCGGGAATCCGGGCGGGAAATGCGATCGATGCATTCCGTGCTTTTGTCGAGAAACTGGGGCTCCCCGTCGTCAACTCGTTGCTCGCTGCGGATGTGATGCCTCACGGCGATCCGTTGCGCGTAGGCATGATCGGCAGTTATGCAAACCGATGGGCTAACCATGCTCTCGCGCTCAGCGACTTGTTGATCGTGCTGGGAAGCCGGCTTGATATACGGCAAACTGGCAATGACACCACATTCTTCAAGGGAGACCGTGTCATCGTTCACGTGGACTGCGAGCCGGGGGAAGTGAATAACCGGGTCGAGGGATGCATGCCGGTGATCGCTGAATTGAAGCCGTTCCTCGAATTGGCATCGATTGAGTTGGGGGAAGTGGAGCATTCAGATTGGCATGGATGGCGGAATGAAGTAGAAGCGTTACGCAAAAGGTACGACGACCGGCTGGAATTGGGAACCGCGAAAGGCATCAATCCGAATGTCTTTATGCACCAGCTTTCTGCCGTCTCCAAACAGGCTGCTGCCTATCTCATCGATGTGGGACAGCATCAGATGTGGGCTGCGCAATCGATCGAGGTAACCGCCTCCCAACGTTGGTTGACATCCGGCGGCATGGGTTCGATGGGCTTTGCCTTGCCAGCGGCAGTGGGCGCCGCGGTTTCGCTGGCGCCGCGTCCTGTCGTCGTCGTCGCCGGAGACGGCGGCTTTCAATGCAACATACAGGAACTACAGACAATCGTCCGGAACAGGCTCCCGGTCAAAATCGTTGTGATGAACAACCACTGTCACGGAATGGTGCGCCAATTCCAGCAGAGTTACTTCAAGGAATGTTACCAATCCACTCTGTGGGGATACGATACGCCGGATTTTGCGCGAGTTGGCGAGGCCTTCGGAATTAAGAGCTTCAGAATTCCCGGCCCGGAAACCGTAGAAGCTGGGTTGCGCATGCTCTGGGAGGATCCAAGCACTCCGGCCCTGATCGACGTCACAATCGACACGCTTACGAACGTCTACCCAAAAATTGCTTTCGGCAGGCCACTCACCGAGATGGAACCCGACTCCAAGCCCATCGCAATGGAGAGCACTTAGATTCCGATGAAAAACAAAAGCCCCGATTCCTTAAGAACCCACTACCGCACCTTTGTCGACGCTCATGGATCGCAACAGAACACCTTGGCCTCGCGAGAACTGAGCGCAGAAGGCGTTGCGCTCGGCGCTGAAGATGCCTATCGCCGCACAACCAGCCCCGCACGGCGGGAAAGATCAGGTGTTCTTGCCAACTGATGACTCAAACCCATTGAACCAGACGCCCGCCGCGGAGACTCCCACGATTTGTGCTCCTCCATCACTTGAACCTCTCGCCCCGAAGGCTTTGTTGGTGCGGCTAAAACACCTCACCGGGGTCGATCGCGCCATTGCGTTTACTGTGTTGGCGCGCTTCTGGGCGGCATTGGCCGGCATTGTCTCTGTGCTCCTCATAGCTCGCTTCCTTACGCCCACCGAGCAAGGCTATTACTACACCTTCTCCAGCCTGGTGGCGCTTCAAATCGTCTTTGAACTGGGTTTCTCCTTCGTCATATTGCAGTTAGCGGCTCACGAACGGGCCCATTTGACCTTCTTGTCGGACGGTCACCTGGAGGGGGATGCCGTCGCGCATTCCCGCCTTGCCTCGGTGCTGCAGAAGGCGGTCCGCTGGTACGCAGTAGCCGGCGCCCTCATGGCGCTGGTTCTTCTGCCCACCGGTCTGTACTTCTTCGCCACTCATCGGCCGGCCGGCGCCGAGGTTGCATGGCGGGTGCCGTGGTGCCTGCTTGTGATTGCCGCAATGCTGGCCTTCCAGATCGATCCGGTCTTCTCGTTCCTGGAAGGATGCGGCTATATCACCGAGGTGGCGCGCAGACGTTTCGCGCAAGCCGTCCTGGGCAGTTTCCTGGCGTGGACGGCGATGGCAATCCACCACGGGCTGTATGCTCCAGCCCTCGTGATTCTGGGCCAGGTTGCGGTCGGCCTGGCATTCCTGTTCTCCCATAAGCTGCGGCGGCTGATGAAGGGCCTGCTCTTTTACCCGGTGGGCGAACACTATGTTGGATGGATGACCGAGATATGGCCCTTTCAATGGAAGATTGCCGTCAGTTGGATTTGCGGCTACTTTATCTTCAGCCTGTTCAACCCCGTGCTCTTCGCCTATCAGGGCCCCGTCGCTGCCGGACAGATGGGAATGTCGCTGGGCATTGCCTCCTCGATTGGAGCGGTGGCCCTGGCGTGGATGAACACCAAGGCTTCGCCCTTCGGCAACTTGATTGCACGCGGAGAAATCGCCTCGCTGGACAAGCTTTTTTTCCGGACACTCTGGCAATCGACGGTCCTGCTCACGGCCGGATGCGCCGCGTTCTTCCTGGTTCTGCTTGCCCTCACGCACGCCTTTCCCAGGCTTGCGATGCGAGTTTTAACGCCCTGGGCCTTCGCTTTCTTGCTGCTCACGACCATCATGATGCATATCGTACTCAGCGAGGCGCTGTATCTCCGCGCCCACAAGCGCGAACCCTTCCTGCTGCAATCGGCGGCCGTCGCGGTCCTTGTGGGGAGCGCGACATTCCTGCTGGGAAAATTCTGCGGGGCTACCGCGGTTGTCATCGGCTATTTCCTCTTCGGGGGCCTCTTCAGTCTCGGGTCGGGAACATACATCTTCGTGACCAAGAGAAGGAAATGGCACGGTGAGCGCCCATGAGCGACAATGCAGTGAGCCGCAACGAAAGCAAGACGATGATCCTCGAATCGCAGCAACCCACACAGACAAAGCCGCTGCTGACAATCGCGATCCCGACGTACAATCGCGCGCGGTTTCTCAAGGAGAATCTCGACACGCTCTTCGATCAGCTTCTGGCCGAGGAGCGTGTGGAACTGATCGTCTCTGATAACGCGTGTACGGATGAAACTCCCGCCCTCATCGAAGGGTACCGTCAGCGCGGCCTGCGGCTCCGCTATCTGCGCAATGAAGCCAACCTCGGGCCCGATGGAAACATTCTGCAATGTTTCGAGCAGGCGCGCGGTAAATACGTTTGGGTCTTTGGCGACGACGACATCCTCGTTCCTGGAGGGGTTGCTAAGATATTGGCGCTCTTGGCGGAGGGCGATTACGGCCTCGCTTTTGTCACTCCCTTCGCGTTCCACAGCGATTACATAGCTGAAAAAACCTCGGACCGGTTCGGAAGACATGCCGAATCGCTTCCCGGCGCTGTGCCATTCGCTCGCCGGGCTGGCCAGCTGATCATGTTTATCAGCGCGATGATTGTGAACAAAGACCTTTACTCTTCCATTCCTCATCGCGACCTGCGCGCTCTCGTCGGGAGCTGTCTGGTTCAGTTGGGCTGGCTGTTTCCCGTGCTGGCTGTCAGCTCGCGGAATCTCGTGGTTTTTGACAAGGTGATTGGCCAGCGCATTGAAAATGGAAGCGGTTGGGGACCTTGCCAGGTCTTCGGCGTCAACCTCATGCAGATCCTGGATGATTTTCTGCACGATCGAAAAGACATCGCGCGTGAGATTCAAAAGGCTCTTCTGCAAGGCTGGCTTCCTCACATGGTAATGGGGATTCGCCGCGGTACGGCCGGCCCGCTGGACGTTGAGAACATGCACCGAGTGCTTGAGCCGGTCCACAGAAAATCCTGGCGATACTGGCTTTTTGTTTATCCCCTCATCGCCTTGCCCTTGGCCCCGGCCGTAGCATGGCACTCGATAACTATCCAGGCAGCTCGCCTGAAACCAAGCCGCGTCAGGGAATTTCTGTCGGTCAGATATGCGCATTGGCGCTCCAGGGCCGCCATAGGCTCCGGACCTGTCTCGCGCATGTAACTAGGACTTGGAAGGGGAACGCTTTCATCACGACTCTTTCGCCTTTGACGGCAGAGCGGGTTGAAAGCGGAAATCTCGCGGTTGCCGATGGATAACATTCCGCTCCAGGGCTGCCTCGGGACAACGCAACGATCTTGCCCTTGGCGTAACCAGGAACCTTGGTAATATCCTCACCTCCGCCAAATCGTCTCGAGTAATTCCGTGTGGCGACCAGATGATTCAATTGTCTTTTGTCCGTCCGCCACGATTGACAACTTCGAAGTGCCCAACTAGAATGCTTGCAAACATTAGACAAGGGTTGTTGTTGAGCGCACGCATCTGCTTCGTAAGCGGGGATCTGTAACACGTGGTCTGTACGCAAAGGAGATTGTTATGTCCGGGAAAAGAATTTTGGTATGTGGCGCAGGCGGGTTCATTGGCGGGCATTTGACCAAGCGCCTGAAGAGCGAGGGGCATTGGGTCCGCGGCGTGGACCTGAAGCGAAACGAGTTTTCCGAATCGCCGGTCGATGAGTTCATCCTCGCGGATCTCCGCGACCCAAACGTTGTTCGGGAAGCAGTCGGTGGAATCGAAGAGGTGTACCAACTCGCAGCCGACATGGGAGGAGCGGGCTATATCTTCACCGGCGAGCATGACGCCGCCGTGATGCACAATTCCGCGACGATCAACCTGAATATGGCCGAGTTCGGAACTCGGGCCGGCGTAAAACGATTCTTCTACTCTTCTTCCGCATGTATCTACCCCGAGTACAACCAGCTCGATCCTGACAATCCGAAGTGCTCCGAGGAGTCCGCCTACCCAGCAGCTCCCGACAGCGAGTATGGATGGGAAAAGCTGTTCAGTGAGCGGCTCTACTTTGCCTATTCGCGCAACCGCGATGTCCAGGTGAGGGTGGCGCGATTCCATAACATCTTCGGACCCGAGGGCACTTGGCAGGGAGGAAGGGAAAAGTCTCCGGCCGCACTTTGCAGAAAGGTTGCCGAGGCCGAGGATGGCGGCGAACTTGAAATCTGGGGCGACGGAAAGCAAACACGCTCCTTCCTTTACATCGACGAGTGCGTCGACGGCGTGCGGCGCCTGATGGATTCAAACTTCGCCGGTCCGGTCAACATCGGATCGGAAGAGATGGTCACGATTAACCATCTGGCCGAGATCATCCTCGATATTGCCGGCAAGAACTTGACGGTGCGCCACATTGCGGGCCCGTTGGGCGTGCGCGGCCGAAACTCCGACAATCATCTGATTCGTGAGCGGCTTGGATGGGCGCCTACTAAACCGCTGCGCGAAGGTTTGGAAAAGACCTACGCCTGGATTGCGAAGCAGATCGAGAACGCCAGATGCCAGTAGGCTCAACCCGCCGTTAACCCGCCTGGTCGGCGGCTACCCATTCCTGAGGACTTTACCCATGTCAGCTTTTGAGACCCTGAAGTTAGTTCGCAATTCTTCTCTTCTCGCGCTTTGGCCTGACAGTTATTCCGGCCAACGTCGTTCCCGTAGAGGAAGAGTCTATTCCTCGATCCTGTCTTGCGCAGTTAGGGAGCAGGTGCCTCATGTCCAGTGAGTCCGCTCGCCCGAAACTGGATCTCGCGATGCCCGTCCACAACGAAGGGGCAGCCATCGAGAAGACCCTGATGGAATGGTACGAGGAGTTGAGTCCCCGCATCGACGTCCGGTTTATCATCACTGAAGACGGCAGCAAGGACAACACCAAAGAGGTCTTGCGCAAGCTGGAACACAAGATCCCCATGATCCTCGACATGGTCGACACCAGGCGCGGATACGGCGGCGCAATGACTGCGGCTCTGAAGGCCTCCACCACGCCCTACGTCCTCACTTCGGACTCCGATGGCCAGAGCGATCCCGCCGATTTCTGGCGTGTTTGGGAGATGCGAGACAAGTTCGACCTCGTCGTGGGTTGGCGCGTCAACAGGGCTGATCGCATCATCCGTAAAATCATGTCGAGATCGTTCCGGATCTTCCATCGATCGCTCTTCGGCACGCAATTGCACGATCCCAGTTGCAATATCATGCTCATGAATCGGTCCGTGATCGACACAATCGTCCCCAAGATCGGCCTGCTCTCTGAGGGCTTTCAATGGGAGTTCGTAGCCCGCTCCTTGAAAGCCGGCATCTCGATTGGCGAAGTCCCTCTCAACCATCGACTCAGAGCCAGCGGCGGCACCGTGGTTTACAAGCCCGCTCGTATCCCGGGGATCGCATGGCGCAACGGGATCGGACTCTTGAAAATCTGGCTTGACCGCTGAGCGCGGACCGCTCTCTTCAGCTCGTTCGAACCGGCCTTTCAGCCTGAGGCCGGTTCTCTTCATTCCCGCTGTCGAACTTTCCCGTGGGCGTTCCGCGCCCAAAGCGTCCATTGCGAATTCAGCACTGGATGGCGCATTTGAGCGCAGCAACCAAGTGCTCCTCATCGCCGGCCAGACTTAACTTACCCGCCAGGGCAGTTCCGCCGCAAGGCTCTGCCCTGTGCGCCTACTCGCAAAGCGAATGGCGAATTTCGATGCGTATTCAGGAGAAAACAGCTTATGGAGACGACAACTCCGGCTCGCACTAACCTCTCAACCGGCATCAAGATAGGCTTCTGGTGCTACATATGCCTGTCCTTGGCGGCTGTTTTCTACCTTCCCGGCATCATTCCAGCAACGCCCGTAGCCTCCGGCTCCTATGTCTTTGGCTACAATAACCATGCAGGCTTTTTGCTCTTTGTCTTCCTCACCGCCATCGGAGCGGTCTGGGCACGGCAATTCGGCCTGCGTTTCTCGGCCGCCAGCCCCTCCGATCAAATCAAGAACAGAACCTTCTTCGTGTGCATGGCGATAGCGCTCGCGGCATGTGCATTCATGTATCTTTTAACCTCGCACATCGGAGCATTCGGAGAATCGGCCTATCTCATCAATAGGATCGAACTAGCGTCTCGCGGACTACACCCTTACCGGGACTTTGAATACCCGTACGGCGCCCTCTTTATCTATCTCCCGCTTCTGCTAAGCCGTCTCCTGGGCTTGAGCATTCCTAATGCCTATTACCTCTTTTGGATGCTCAATGTCCTCCTCGGGGTATGGCTCATGGCGGCGGTAATCAACAGAATTGATTACCACAGCGAACATAAGAATCAGATATTTGTGCTGCTCTTCCTGTCGATGCTTCCCGGGGTTATCTCTACCGGCACCAACTATACCGGCTTCCGATATCTCGTTGCGCCGTTTTTCGCCCTGCTCGTCTTCCGCGTCATGCGGGATGGGTCCCTGAAAAGCCAGATCAAAGCGTCCCTCCTCGCCGTGGTCTCCACGATTCTGTTGCTGCTCGTCTCCCCGGAAATCGGAATTGCTTTCAGCCTGGGAGTATCGGCCTTCTTCGTTCTGTTCTACTTTCGTTCGAATCCCCGCCGCTGGGTCGCCCCTTACCTGGGGATGCTGCTCCTCTTCCTTTCCCTGATGATTGTCGCCAACAGATTCAGCGTATTCTACACATTCAAGGCAATGGGCAGCGGCGGCAATAACTTCCCAATCATTCCCGCTCCCCACATATTGATCCTCTTCTTTTCCGCATTCTTCGCCGCTCTCTACTTTGTAACGGCGTTATGGCAAGGAGACTTTCGCTCCAACCTGTTTCTGGTGTTGCTCATCTCGCTCCCGCCGCTGGCTGCTTCCCTGGCCCGCTGCGACCCGGGACATATAGTCTTTAACGGCGCCGGTATTTTTCTCGTCGCGCTTCTGTGCATAGCGGGTTTTCCCCGTATCTGGAGATGGTACTGTCCAGCGTTTGTCTTCGTGCTCTTCGTTCTTACTGCTCTCAGCTATCTCTTCTTTTATGGCAACACGATGCGTTATGCCTGCATCATGCGCTTCATCCCTGGAGACAAACCCGCGAGTTCTTCCATCGGCCGGCTGTCAGACAGGATCGTAACGAAAACTATGGTCAAGAGATTTGGGGAGGCTGAGGCTAAGCGGAGACTCGCGCAGCTCAGGACTCTTTCTCCTGAAGATGCGACACTCGATTCTCCCTTGCTGCCCCCTCAGGTGCGGGGAGATGCCGAGATTCCGTTTGGATATGGCGCTACACACAATCTCACGTCCCTGGACGGGGGATACTACTTTGCGACAACCGATGCATTCGACGCGGCGGCAGTGAACACGAAGATTTCCGAATTGGCTGCCCATCCGGAAAGAGAGTTAATCTTGCCGGAACGCTACGAGGACGAGTGCCGTGTCGATCCGCAATCTCTCCGGAAGCTTATAAGTGAGCTGTTCTTGTTCCCTTATCGCGGCAAGGCAAAGCACACGGAAAGCGCGTACAAACCCCTCTGCGACTATATCGACAAGAATTACTCACTGACTGTCCCCCCCCAGCCGAACACATTTCAATATGGTGTCTGGTCCCGAAAATGAGCGGCCGTCGGTCACTGCCTGCGGTTCTTGGATGGGGTCGCATTCAAATTCCCCGGCTCTCGATCTTTGCCTCGATGCGTCATAGGGCAACGACATTCTTCTTGTCCTTCGCAACAGCGAACCGGCCCGCTCTCTGCAACCGGGACAATCTGGCAAGCTCTGTCCTACAACCCCTTGGCGCATGACTGGGCGTTATAATTGACCTGGCGGCGCGATGCGCCATCCTGGAATTGACGCGGAACATCTCGCGGCATGTCGTTAACTCGCTCGACGAAACTGGCACAAGGATAACAGCGTGTGCTTATATCCGTTTTTCTCGGAGCCGGTACTGTGAAAGTCTTTCAGGAAGTGATAGAGACTCGCATCCCTGGATGCTATCTGATACGTCCTTGGCGCCATCACGACATGCGTGGCCAGTTTGTCAAGACCTTCCACGCCCAAGCCTTTCGAGAACTCGGACTGGAAGATAACTTCCGCGAAAGCTACTACTCCGTTTCATGCAAGGGCGTTCTGCGCGGGATGCATTTCCAGCGGCCGCCCAGCCACCATGCGAAACTCGTCTACTGCGTTTCAGGGCGCATTTTGGATGCCTTCGTTGACCTTCGCGGCGGCTCGGGCCTCTTCGGAGCGCATGAATGTGTCGAGCTATCCGCCGAGAACGGCTTGGTCCTCTATCTTTCCCCGGGCGTCGCACATGGCTTTTACGTTTTGAGCGACGAGGCGATCACGGTCTATCACACTGCGGTTGAATACGATCCCGAAGCCGATAGCGGCGTCCGGTGGGATACCTGCGGAATCCCCTGGCCAACGGCATCGCCCATACTCTCCGCGCGCGATGGCAACCTTCCTCCTCTCGAGGAAGCAAGAGATCTGTTTCCATGGGAATCGAGCGATGAGCGAAGATAGGACGATCCTTATCACCGGCGCAACGGGATTTATTGGATCCCGCCTGGCTCGCCAGATGCTCGCCGACGGCTATTCGGTGCATCTGTTGGTCCGGCCCAACTCCGATCTGCAGCAATTGAGTCAAGTCATGGATCGCCTTGCCGTCCATGTGCATGATGGATCCACCCGCGGCCTTCTTCGCATTGTTGAAAGTGTCCGCCCGCAATCCGTCTTTCATCTTGCCTCGCTCTTCATTGCCGAGCACCAATTGGACCAGGTCGAACCGTTGATTGCGAGCAATGTATTATTTGCCACGCAACTGCTCGAGGCGATGAGGGCAACTGATGTCCGGCGCCTGGTCAATGTCGGAACTTCCTGGCAGCATTTTCATTCAGACCGCGTCCGCCCTTCTTGCTTGTATGCAGCAACGAAGCAGGCATTCCAGGACATCTTGGACTTCTACATTGACGCCTATGGCATGCGTGCGGTCACGCTCAAACTGTTTGACACGTATGGCGCCGGCGACCCGCGTCGAAAGCTGTTTTTTCTGTTGCGAAGCGCCTATCAAACCGGCGCGCCGCTCGCAATGTCGGCAGGCGACCAGTTGGTTGATCTTGTCTACATCGACGATGTCATCGCGGCGTTTAAGATAGCGGAAGAGAGGCTTTGGCTCGAAACCGAAACGCATCATGAGGTCTATAGTGTTTCCTCGGGGAACCCGATGCCGCTCCGCAGCATCGTTGAATCCTACGATGAACTGCTCGGCCATCGCCTCAAGATCGATTGGGGAGCGCGGCCGTACCGTAGCCGCGAGGTCATGATCCCTTGGGACGGGAACCCCGGCCTGCCCGGTTGGACGCCGAAAGTTAGCCTGGCCGACGGCCTCCAGAGAATGCATCGGGAAGATAGCCGCCAGTAGAGAAAAACGAAAACTCCGGGTACGGTTACCGGCTGGGAGCCATATGGACAGCAAGGTCACAATCGCGATCCCCACCTACAATCGCGCTGCATACCTCCGCATCGCTCTCGACAGCGCCTTGGCGCAGACCTATTCGAACCTGGAGATTGTAGTCTCGAACAACGCGTGCACCGACGACACAGCCGGGGTCCTGGCATCCATCGGTGACCCGCGGTTGCGTATTCTGGTGCAGCCAACCAACGTCGGCATGATGGGAAACTGGAACGCCTGCCTGAATGCAGCATCCGGTAAGTATTTCCTTCTGCTCAGCGACGACGACATCCTGGAACCAACCGCAATCGCGGAGATGGTTGACGCCCTTGAAGAGAGTGCCCGTCTTGGCGGCGAAGTCGGCTTTGTCTGGTGTGCGGCGACAACAATCGACGGCGACGGCAAGGAACTGCCCATTGAGGAAGCACCGGCTCTGTCGGGGATCGCAAAGGATATGATTATGACGTATTTCGAGGGTAAACGCGATCTCCGTCTCTATCCTTGTGCCACCCTGTTTCGCAAGGAAGACTTGGCCCCAGGATATGACCTGCGTTTCCCGCTGGCCGCGGATACCGCTCAATGGATACGGGCGATCATAAAGTATGGGACTGCGAGGTATGTAAACCGAAAACTCGTCCGTTACAGGATGCATCAGAATACGACGCTCAAGACGCGCCCAGATGTTTGGTGCAAGGAGTATGCAGCGCTGGCCGAATTTGTCATTAGCGAACTTCAGACGAATGGCTACAATGGATGGGACTTTTCACACGATATACGCGAAACCGAGCACCGGCGTAATGTGAGAATGACCATCGGAATGATCAAGCTGTCGCTCCGAGACAAGAAGCTGCAGGCGCTTTCGGAGTATCGGGACAACTATAGGAAGTTCACCAGTCTTTTCGGTTTGGTAGCGCTTATCAAGGGCGCACTAATTATCATGATGCCGCGAGATCTTGAATCCTGGCTGCGACGTTGGATGAAATCCTTGAGCAGGTCGTAAGTCAGCCATCGGTCGAATCTGTTATCCTCGACACCACGAAGTTCACTTTCGCAGGGGCATTCCATGACTAGATCGTGCGGCTCACGCTGTTTGTACACCTCTATCGCTCCCACTAAAAGGACCTCGAGTTTCCTCCGTTAGCAACCGACGAGATTGTCAGGAGGTATTCAAGACGGGCGCCGATTCCTTCTCAGAGCTTTCTGCAGCGAACGCGAGTCGGTTGCAGCGGCGCTGCCATGTGATCTTCGCCTGCGATCCCGCTGAGGTTGGAGTTGAATCCTCATGTAAAATTGCATAGGGATTGGGGCCGGCGGAAACGCAGGGCAATATGGACAGAGTTTCGGATATGGGTCAAGACCTCAAGTCGGGCACTGCAGTGCGGCGCGCCGTACTCGCCATTGTCCTGCTCATGACTTTTCGGAACTTTCAATTCTTCCCCGGCATGCCGTATGTGCAGGAGCTGTGGTTCGTACTCTCCTTCCTGGCTCTCGTCGTCCTCTACCCGGTTTGGAAAATCTGCAGGGGCCTCAAATTTTCTTCCTTTGAGCTGTACGTCCTGGTGCTCGCCCCAACCGCCGTCTTGTTGCCTGCGTGGGGAGCATGGCATGAGTTCGGACAGCCTTTCTGGTATGGCATTCTGGCTCAGCGGGCAATCCCCCTTATGGTAACCTCGCTGCTGCTCGTCAATGCCTTGCGTGATCGTCTCGTTCGGCTCGCCGACATTGAGGCAGCGCTGTTGCTGTGCGGATGGGGAACATTTGTTCTGTATACCCTCATGAGGCTTACGCTGAATCCTGCCGACTTTACGTCCTATGGAGTCGCGTTCGTAGGAGTTGTCTTCATCGCAGGACAGGCCGCTCGCCCCATCTTCATACTCCCTTCCTATTTCATCCTCTATGCGTTTGTATACTATGCACTCCTCGGCATCAGAACCAGGCGCAAGAGATACTATTTCGCCGCCGCAATCCTGATAGCGCCCACCGGCGGACCCGTGGAGCGCTCCCTGGCGATCAGTATTGCGGCGACTCTGTTGTTCTTTCTCTACCAATGGCGCCCCATCAGCGGACTTTTGCTCTCCCTCAGTAAGGCTTGTGCAGCCGGCGTCATTGTTCTCGGGCTTGCTTTCGCTGCCAACCCGGCATCTCTTTCCTCAACGGTCGGAAGATTCTCCGATGCCTTTCGAATCATGCTTGGCGGTTCCGAGGTCGACGACCCGTCCGCCAACGTCAGGCTCTTTGAAACCCTCATCGCGCTCCCCTATATCCAAAAGCACCCCCTGCTCGGCAGCGGCGAAATTAGCAATCAATGGAATGGAGGCGTCAGCGAGAGGCTAGGTGCCAATTTTTACGACGATGACATAGGACTGATTGGAATTCTATTCTCGCGCGGAGCAATCGGCCTGCTCCTGTTCGCCTACCAGTACCGCTTCGCAATGCGGGCTGCGCGGAAACTGCCGGAGGATAGGCAGAGTGCCCTCGCTGACGGGGCGATGGGCTTCCTGCTATTTAGCGCGATTAACTCCCTGACGACGGGCATGTTTGTGTTTGCTCCAGAAGTAACTCTCTTTTTCGTTGCGCTGATTTTCGGCATCTCAGAATACTGTTCCAAGGAGATTCTATCTCATTCGTCCGTGCCCTTATGCCGCGTCCAAACACCTGTGTCATTACCGTAACTTACCGGGGCGCAATTGATACTGCCGCCTGTGTCCGGTCTCTGCTGGCTTCTGAGGCCCCGGTGGAAATTGTGGTCGTCGATACCACGCCCAACGATCCAGATTTGTCTACATCTCTCGAGTTTGAGCCGAATGTTACCCTGATTCGAGCCGGCGACAATATCGGATTCGGGCGCGGAAACAATCTTGGCATCCAATGGGCGCTAGCCAACTCTTCCTGTGAATTCATCTTTCTGCTCAACAACGACGCCGTGGTTTATCCGGAATCCATCGGATTCTTGCAGGATGCGTTGGCTGAAGATCTCGGCATAGGAATTGCTACGCCAAGGATCGCTTATCTCGATAACCCCGAGAAGCTTTGGTATGGCGGAGGCATCGTGGATTGGCGGCGCGCCAGCGCCTTTACACCCGGCTTCAACCAGAGCATTCATGCGCCCCTGGCCATGACAGAACGCGATGTGACTTTTGCTAGCGGCTGTGCGCTTTTCTTTCGCAGATCGGTTCTCCGCCGGTTGGGCGGCTTCAATCCAACCTTCTTCATGTACGAAGAAGACGTCGAACTGTGTTTGAGGGCCGCAAAGAACGGGTTCCGCATCCGCTATATTCCGCGCTCTCTCATTCTTCACCGCGCCCAGGGCAGTGACCCGCAGGCCGCCAAGGGCCGGCAGAATCTCTGGTCTGTGGAGAATGCCAAATTGCCCTTCTACGCGTTTCACATCATGCGCAACAGGCTACTGAACATATATCTGCACGCGCGGGGCAGGAATCTCCTAACCGTGATGGTCTTCTTCCCGTTATTTATTGTCCGCCGCATGATACCATTCCTTCGCGGCGGGCGAATGGATGCGGTCATGGCGATGTTTAGGGGAATGGCTGATTCCTGGCAGGCTAGACGGAGAGCCGGAATCTCTGGATAGCACGCGCGGCCGGCAGCAGGCCATGAAAGGACCGGCGCTGGTATCTTCGGACCGAACCGGAATGGCGAGCTTTGATGCAGTACGCCTGGATACGCGCAATTCTATCTTTCGATCGTGCAGATGATCTTCCCTTCTGGCTGTGCGCCCCAGGCATTCCGCCATTGAATCTTAGACGGCGATACGTCGCGGCGGATTTGTCGCGGCAACGATATCGAGGGCGCATGCTTTAGAGCAACATGACCTGCGTTGGCGCGCTGCCCATGCGCAGGTGCTCCAGCGGAGGAGACCAAGATGGATTTCATATGCCCGGCGAGATCCCAGGCAAAAGGAGCAGCATGAAACGTCAGGCCAGCAACGAGGCGCCAAAGAACGCCATTTCAACCGCCATTATTGAACTCTTCGGTGGTCATGGCGGAATGGATTACTACGACTTCGGGCTAGCTCGCGGATTATTGGCCGCCGGCTGCCGCGTCAGCCTCTATACATGTGACGAAACCGCCGATCCGCAAATGACCGGCCTCTGTTTCTACCCGGTCTTCAGAAAGGTATTTGGCCCCGGCAACAACCTGATGCGCGCTTGCCGCTATTTTGCTGGAGCCCTGGAGGCACTCACAAGGGCGGTTCTTCATGGCGAGAAGATATGCCATCTGCACCTCTTCCACGGCGCCAAACAGGAATTGGCTCTCATCCTGCTCGCAAAGCTTTTCGGAAGAACGGTCATCATCACGGTGCACGATGTTGAGTCTTTCTTTCCGGGAGCTACCAGCCGCGCAAGGATAGGTCGAGTCTACCGACTTGCGAGCCGGCTCATTGTCCATAACCAGGTCTCCAAGCAGGAACTCATTGAAAAGCTCGGTATTCCACCCGCGCAGGTCGAGGTGGTTCCTTCCGGCAACTACTTGAGCGAGGTGACAGATACCTGCCAACCCGCTGAGGCAAAGCGGGCCCTGGGCATCGGCGAAACAAGCCGCGTCATTCTCTTCTTTGGACATATCAGAGAAGTGAAGGGTCTCGACATCTTGCTCGAAGCGATCCCCGCGGTTGCCCGTGCGATACCTGAAGTCGTGCTCCTGGTTGCAGGGCGCCCCTTGAGAAAGGACTTCTCATCTTACGAAGAGACCATCGACCGCTTAGGCATTCGAGACCGGTGCGTCCTTCATATCCGACATATCCCGAACAATGAGCTTCCTCTCTTTTTTGCCGCGTCCGACGTCGTGGCTCTGCCATATCGGAGAATTTACCAGAGTGCGGTGATCCTCATGGCCATGAGTTACAGAAAGGCCGTCGTCGTTTCCAACCTTCCCGGAATGACAGAGATGGTCACGGACGGGGAAAACGGGTACGTTTTTGTCAGTGGATCCGACGTTTCTCTGTCTGAACAATTGATTCGAGCCTTGCGAGACGATGACGGGCGCGAAAAAACAGCCCTGAATGCCCTGGACTATATCCGCGAAAACAACGACTGGGAACAGATCGGCAAAAAAACCGCCGCGCTGTACCGGTCAGTGCTTTCGTAGCGACATTTCTGTTCCTTGCTTGGGGTCCTCTGTCGCACGCGGACTTCGATCACAAACCCTTTTTCACTGTAGGCAAGAGGCGGCGCGAGGGTCCGGCGCCTGAGGAAGTTCCACTCCCGAAAAATACCCCGCATACTCCTTCCCGGTGCGGAGTAGCCCCTGGCTGCGGGACAGCGCGGAAATCCTCTCAGAGCCTCCGCGCCGACTAGAATAGGATTCGACAGGATTTTTTCAAAGGAGATGCAAATGCGAGTTTATTTGGCGGGCGTCGGAGGAATGCTCGGTGAGGCCCTCCACAAGGTGTTGGCTGAGAAACATCAACTCCTCTGCACGGACCTGGACGTCAACGAGCCGTGGCTTCAGAAGTGCGATTTTCGCGACTTTTCTGCGTACCAAAAGAGCGTCTCGGCCTTCGAGCCGGAGATTCTCATGCACATTGGCGCGCATACCAGTCTGGAGTATTGCGAAACTCACCCCGACGACGCGTATCGGACGAATACCTTGTCCGTTGAGAACGCTGCGGTGCTGGCCCAGGCGCATGGAATACCTCTCGTCTATATCAGCACCGCCGGAATCTTCGACGGAGAAAAAGAGCTATACGACGATTGGGATCAGCCAAGGCCGCTCGGCGTTTATGCGCGGGCAAAGTACTTGGGGGAAATTGCCGTTCAAACCAGGGTCGTCAAGCACTACATCTTTCGCGCTGGCTGGATGATGGGCGGCGGTCCGAAGAAGGACAAGAAGTTCATCAATTTGCTGATGAAACAACTGGCCACCGGCACAACTGAGCTAAAAGTCGTCAACGACAAGCTCGGAACGCCCACCTATACGGTTGACTTTGCGCGCAACCTTGCCGCCATGATCGAAACACCATACTACGGGCTTTATAACATGGTCTGCGGTGGAGAAACCGGACGGCTCGAAGTTGCCAAGGAGCTGGTTCAGCTGCTCGGCATCGAGCATCAGGTGAAAGTGACTCCAGTCTCTTCGGACCACTTTGCCCAGCAGTACTTTGCCCCGCGTCCACCCTGTGAGCGCCTTGTCAATTACAAGCTCAAACTCCGCAACATGGATCTTATGCGCGACTGGAAAACAGCCCTTCGCGACTACATCATGGATTACTTCTCCGGTTACTCATTGCCATACTCTACAGTAAGTGAGATCCTTAGCCCTCGCCGCTGAATGATCTCTTCCAGGATGGGGTGAACTGTGGCCCGAGGCTGACCGAGGCGGCCATTGCGCCCAAGAAGGCCAACGGCCGATCGAATGAGGCTGCAATTTGGAAGATTGCAGCCTCTGCGCTTTCAAGTGTGGGGCCGCAGGATTGCCGATAGGAATGTAGAGATCTCGCAATGGCCTCTTATCCCCTTGCCCGCCTTTACATCGGAGAAGGCGATGATCGCTTTAGCCGGCCGATGCTGTTGCGAACAAGCATGGTATCGTGCCCAGGAGGATTCTTCCCCGGGCCTGCTGGCATGCCCGTAAATAGCTAAGAACTTATCGGAAATTCGAGTTTCGCCGCCGTCCTGCGCGTTTGCGCTGGAATCGATGGCAGGCTCAACTTGCGGGAGATCGTGATGAATATCAGGCTGCGGCTTATGGAGATCGTCTCCAAGGTGGTGCGGACGGTGCGGTTCTGCCGCTACCGCTTGCTCGGTTACTCCAACATCGACAAGAATGCCATTCTCGAGAGCAAGTTGATTCTTGACAAGGTCAACCCTTCGGGCATTCACATCGGGGCGAACACGCTGGTGGGAAGCCATACGCTCATCTTGAGTCACGAGCATGTCAAGCGAGACTCTCACGACGAGCGCAAGCCATGGATGACTGACACGTATATCGGGCGTAATTGCTTCATTGGGGTTCGGGCGACGATATTGCCCGGCGTACGGATAGGAGATGAGGTCGTCGTGGGAGCCTCGACCGTCGTCACCAAGGATGTTCCATCCAACTGCGTCGTCGTGGGCAACCCCGGTCGAATTGTTAGGACAAACATCCGAATGGACGAGAGAGCCTATATGCGGCTGGCCCCGGACACCAGATCTGATACGCAGCCAGGGCGCAAAGAATGAGTTTCTTGCGCGGTTCATTCTTGCGCATGCAAATGAAGTTACCCACGCTGCCTCCGAACAAGGTGCTCTGGCGCACGGATTGCGCCGGCAGGCCCTTGCTCTGCAACGCGCTCGCCGGCGCCCTGTGGACCTGCCCCCTTCGCCCTCGCCCTTCCGGCGCGATCGAATCGCGCCAGCCAGAGCAAACCTGAGGGTGGGAAAAGGATGCCTTGTGCCTGCCGGATTACCTCCAAGCGGGCGGCAGGCGGCATCCCTCTGCCTTTGAAGAAACGCGCCTCCAGCCCCGTAAATCCGCCCGGCTCCGTTCTCCATTCTGATCTAAGCACGAGGATGCTTTGATCCTGGCTGGCCAACGAGGATGATATAATCTCTCTTGTAAGACCGGCAGGACTCTCAGGGAACTTCAAGAATGGGTCGGCCGCTGCGTTGCGAGTTCCGATCATTGAATCAAATGGAAGTTGTTGGTGCATGGACGACCCCGACTCACTCTCGGCCAAGTGTCTCCGCCACAGTGGCGACAGATGCAGCTTTCGGCCCAAAAGACGCGCCACCGCCCACGCGACTGACTTACCCTTCCTTTCCCGGAAATACATTCGCCAAATCGATCTCGCTTTGCATGCCAGGAACGGTGGAAGGACTCTTTCAACCCTTGGCTTCTATCGGCCGGAGCGAGTCTGCGCACACAGTGTTCCAGTTGTCGCATCCCTCTCTGGCGCGACTTTACGGGCTTGCAGTCGAGTCTTGCCAAGTTTCGTCCATGGCGTTCTGGCGAGTTGCCTGCTCGCGCCTTGCAGCGACAAAGGCCACTTGCCGGTGCGACGGCGCAAATCGCCTGAGTTTCAATTCGATGTTCAAGCCCGTTCGAAGGCCCCCTTTGGGCAGTAAAGTTCGTCATGCGGCTGCCCACCTACCACACACAGGGCGAGACTTCCTCGTGCGTTGGACAATCAACCGCGTAACCAACCTGTAGAACTGTCGAGAGGAAAACGAATGAATTTGCAAGCCATCTGCACATCGCCAGCAGATAGGATCGAGGGCGCAAAGACGCTGAAGGCCGGAATCATCGGCGCGGGGCGAATGGGCATCACACACCTCGCCCTCCTCGGGAGCCATCCCAGCGTGAAGGTCGTGGCTGTTGCCGACGATTCTCCGCTCATGACCCGCGCGCTTACAAGATATAGGCCAGACATCCGGTTATTTGACGATTACAGCAGGATGCTCCGCGAAGTGGAGCTGGATATCGTGCTGATCGCGACGCCGCCTCATCTGCACGCTCCCATGATCGACGCCGCCCTGGACGCCAAGCTATCGATCTTCGTAGAAAAGCCGTTCACACTGAGTTCTGAAGAGGCCCGGCGATTGACGCTTCGCAGCCAGCAGACAGCCGGAACTTTCCAGGTCGGCTATGTTAGCCGCTTCAACGATATATATATGAAGGTCAAGCAGTTGATTGACGCGCAGGCGCTCGGGCGCCTCATCAGCTTTCGCTCCGACATGTTCGGACGAACCGTAACGCAGCCATCCAACGGCTCAGGTTGGCGAAGCAATCGCAAGACAGGAGGCGGCTGTCTCTACGAATTTGGCTCCCATGCGATCGATCTGATGGTGTACCTGCTGGGCAAGCCGGCGCGGGTGATGGGAAGCTGCTTGACGCCGATTTTTTCAACAGACGTTGAAGACATGGTCAGCACGACCGTTCTTTATCCGAGCGGGTTGACAGGCAGTTTGACGGTGAACTGGAGCGATGAGAGCTATCGTAAGCCAACAACCAAGTTGGAGATCCTTGGAGAGCACGGCAAGATCGTGGCGGACCAATACGAATTGAAGATCTATCTCAATCGCCCGGTCTCCCCTTATGTCAAGGGGTGGAATACGGTTTACCTCGCCGATTGCTTCGCTCCGGTGCCAATTTACGTGCGCGGCAACGAGTTCACTCGGCAGATTTATCATTTCGTCGACCGGGCTCAGAATCCCGTCCGTCCAAACCTCTCTGCATTTCTCGATGCAACAGCTACTCAGGAAGTAATCGACATGGTGTTTGCCGATGCGGGCGTGGAGAAGTAAATGATCCAACTTGACTCAGTGATTCTTGGTGACAATCAGTTCTTCGGCATCAACCACATGTCGCAGGAGAAAGCTCAGCAACTCGCGGAGCGGTTTAATGACATGGCAACCATCTGCGCGGCCTACAAGACGGCGTACGATGTCGGCATTCGGGCGTTCATGCTCAACAGCAATGACAAGGCCAGGGATATATGTGACTACCTTCGGGCTCATCGCTCCGAGTTTCCCGAGTTGGTAATGTACCCGTCGATTCCCTATCCTCATAAGTACGCCAACCTGGTCGCCGAACAAGGAATTCTCGGAGCTGTGCAGGCGGTGCTCTCGGGCCAGTCCGCCATGGGCCTGCTGGGATTCGCGGGCAAGGGTCTGTCGCTCCTCACCGGCGACATCACCAAGATTCTCACGATGTTGATTGACGTGGAGATGAAGATATACCGCCAGTTGGATTTCAAGGCGGTCTATCTGCAGAACATCATTACCGATCTGCTGCTAGGTTTGGATTTCCGGGATGTTTTCATCGAATACTCCCGCTATATTGAGGAGAAGTTTCACGCGGCGCCGGGCTTTTTAACCATGAACGTTCCCCGGCTCGCGGCGTACCTTGAATCCTGCGGCATCCAAAATGCCGTTCTCTGCGGCTCGGTAAACAAGCGCGGCTACCTGATGTCACCGGATAGAGCAAGCTACGAGGCCTACTTTCGCGGGCCGCAGAAATACCCGATGACCGCCATGTCGATTTTTGCCTCGGGCGCGATTCCGGCGCGCGAAGCCGTGGAGTATGTAGGCCAGCAAGGTATCCGGTCGATCGTCTTCGGCGCCTCCTCGCGGCAGCACATGCAGGCATCGCTGGAGCTTATCAGGGGGATTGCATGAGTTCACGCCGCAAGGTTGCCATTGTCGGCATAAGGGGGTTGCCCCCTCAATACGGCGGTTTTGAAACGCTGGCGCATTATCTGGTCGAGAATCTTGGCGGCAAGATGGATATCACCGTCTATTGCAGCGGTCCGGATTACCCTGAGCGGCAGGCAACCTATCTCTCCGCGCGGCTGAAGTATCTGCCTTTCCGCGCAAACGGCGTGCAGAGCATACTGTTTGATCTAATTTCGCTCATGGATGGCTGCATCCACTCTGACGCAGTTCTGGTTCTCGGCGTCTCGGGGGGGATCTTTTTTCCATTGACCCGGCTTTTCCGCAAACGAGTGGTCCTGAATTTCGGCGGGCTGGATTGGCAGCGATCAAAGTGGGGACGATGGACCAGGCGCTTTATCAAGTTCTCAGAAGCAGTCGCTGTAAAGTGTGCCGATGTGCTGGTGGCGGACAACGCCGGAATCGGCGCCTACCTGGAGTCGGAATATAGAAGAAAAAGCGTTCTAATCGAATATGGCGGGGACCACAACTCCGTTCCGGCGATCACCCAAGAGCGACGCCAGCGCTATCCCTTTCTGGACGCTCCCTATGCCATCGCCGTGGCGAGGATTCAGCCCGACAACAACATTGAAATGATTCTCGAATCCTTCAGCCAATCGACCGACCACGTGCTGGTGATGGTTGGCAATTGGGCGAACAGCGCGTTTGGCCGCGAGCTGAAGGCGCGCTATTCCGATCGCGTTAACCTGCATCTGCTCGATGCTATTTACGACCTGGAAGAACTCAACACCCTGCGAGGGCATTGCTCGCTTTATGTTCACGGTCACTCGGCCGGCGGGACCGCCCCCAGCCTGGTTGAGGCCATGAATCTGTCGCTCCCCATTGCGGCGTTCGATGTAAACTACAACCGGTTCACTACTGAAGGCGCTGCGCGTTACTTCAGAAATGCCGCGGAATTGGCGGATCTGCTGAAACGCACGCCGCCGGCCGAGTGGGAGCGCCAGCGCGCGACGATGAAAGAGATCGCTGTCCGCAGGTACCGCTGGACTATGATCGCGGATAAGTATGCCAAAGCTCTAAATGGCTGACCAATTTCCGGTCCGCGATCTCGTGGTTTTCGCGCGCAAGAAATGCATATCTCGCACTTTGAACCGCGAAGGAAGATATGATGGAAAATCCATTGCCCATCACGACAGCTTGCACATCTGGCGCAACGCCGGACATCTTCACCGTCGACGTGGAGGATTGGTTCCACATCTTGGAGGTCACGGGGACGCCCGATCTCGCTGGCTGGGATTCGCTTCCACCCCGGCTCGAGCGGAATTTCCGGGTGCTTCTTGACCTTCTTGCCGAAGCTGACGTAAAGGCAACCTGCTTTGCCCTTGGCTGGGTAGCAAAGCGTTTTCCGGGCTTGCTTCGCGAGGCTGTGGACCGCGGCCACGATGTCGCCAGTCACGGCTTTGGTCATCAGATTGTTCGCAGTCTCTCACAGGCCCAGTTTCGGGAGGACATCCGCACCGCGAAAGCGGCCATCGAAGATGCCACGGGCCGTCCCGTCCGCGGCTACCGGGCGCCTGGATTCTCAATTACGCGGGATACGCCCTGGGCCTTCGACGAAATCATCCAGGCAGGTTACATCTTTGACAGCTCCGTTTTTTCGGCCCCCCATGGACACGGAGGAATGCCCGGGGCGCCGCGCCATCCATACGTCATCCGCTCAGCCACCGGTACTCTGATTGAGTTTCCTATCAGCATCGCCGACACTCCGTTCGGGCCTCAATGCTTCTTCGGTGGCGGTTACCTGCGCCTGATTCCCTTGTGGCTGATCCAGGCGATGGCGAAGCGCGTCCGAAACGATGGACGAGGCGTCATCTGGTACATTCACCCGCGTGAGATCGATCCAGACCATCCGCGACTGAAGATGTCTCTCAAACGCCGCTTCAGATCCTACGTGAATCTGCGGGGCACTGCCGGAAAGCTGAAGGCAATCCTTCGGACCGGTAATTTTGTCACTTGCAGCGAACTGGCGTTACGCTTGTCCAAAGCTGAACTACTCGGTATCTGAGCGGTCTAATGTTGGATCGGTTCGGAAACTTCCTCTTCTGGAGCCATTTAGATTCAGGCCGATATATGGATGTACTTGCTGTACGTTTCCCCCGTCAGCAGCTGAACATTGCGCGCCGTCCCGGAACAAACCAGCGCGTTCGCCAGTTGAAGGCCGTAAATGAAGCCCGAACAACCCTGGTTGAAGCCAATGGCACCACAGGATAACGGCAGCCGCAAACGATCCTGCAAGATGCAAGCGGAAGCGGGAAGCACATAGTCGGGACTTTGGGTGCAGAAGAGCAGGTAATCAATTTCGTCCCGCTGGACCGAACTGCCGGCAAAGAGACGCTCCGCCGCAGCGAAGGCCAGATCCGAAGCGGTTTCGTTCTCTGCGGCGATCCTGCGACGTTCGATCCCCGTCTTCTTGCCGACTCGCTCCATGTCCCACGTCGGGTTCTCGGCCTGCAGTTCCCGGTTGGAGACCTCGCGCTCCGGCAGGTCGCAGCTCAAAGCTATGATCTTCGCGTTCATGCCGTCCTTCAAGCAACGTGTGCTTTTGCGCTGATGTTCTCCATGGCGTCCTTCACTGTGACAAAGCTACGGAAGTCCTTCGCTGCCAATTGGATTCCATAGCGTTCGTCGAGCAGCGCCATAATCGTCAGCCACGCCAGGGAATTCCACTCCACGTAATCGGCGATTGCTTTTTCAGGTTGAATGGAAGAGGCTTCGATTTCCAGTGCTTCGGCAAAGAGTTCAATCAGTTCATTGTTCGTCATCGCGTCATCTCCTAAGACAAAAGTGATTTTGCAGGCACAGCGCACCAGATAGCGAAGGGTTGGTCGAAGTCGCCAACGCAAACGAAGTTCCGCCATCCGCTCACAGCGTAAATCCTCCATCCACCACGAACTGCGAACCGGTAATACTCCGAGCTGCGCCGCTGAGCAGATAGGCCGCCATTGTAGCTATTTCATCCGGCTCGATGAGCCCCAGAATCTGCGCCTTCTTGATTTGCTCAAGATCTGTCAATGAGTCGACAGCATGATCTAGCATCGGAGTCCTAACGTAACCTGGGGCAATACAGTTGACCCGAATTCGCTTCGGCGCGAGTTCCTTGGCGGCGCAGCGCACAACCGTGTTCAGAGCCGCCTTGCTCGCCGAATAGGTAGCCAATCCGGGTAAGGCAACGAGCGCAGCCGCCGATGAGATCAAGACCACCGAGGCTCCGGCGGCTGGCACCACACTCCTGGCGCTGACGGCGCGCAACAGCATCAGGGGCGCATGAAGATTTGGCACCATAATCGAATCAATATTGCCTGCCGAAGTTGCTTTGAGGGGGAGATTGCTGGCAACTCCCGCGCAGTGGACAGTTCCGTCCAGAGGCGCGCCGGCAGTGCCTACGGCCTCCGCCACCCAGTTAGGAATCTCATTGAGGTTTGCCAGATCGAAGGTTGAGCATAAATGAATCGCGCAATTCTCGGTCGCTGCGCGGGTCTCCTCAAGCGCATCCGCGCGGCGTCCGGCCAGAATCAGGCGCGCCCCCAACCGGCTCAACACGATTGCAGTCGCCCGTCCGATGCCCGACGAGGCTCCGGTGACGAGTATCAGCTTTCCTGATTGGTCGAGCGGGTTGTACATGACACCCCCGAATTGCTTGCGTTTAGGCTAACAACTATTCTCTTGCTTCTTCATTGAGCGATTACGATCGCAACCGCAAGATCATTCTCGTGTGAGATACTGGCCATCCATCGAGATATACCAAGCAATTGCGACGCGCTTAACGCAGATGCATGCTGGTGAACTTCCGGAGAACCATCCTGTCCGTTGTTCGTTTCAATGTCGCACAATGAAACTGTGCCGGTCAATCGAGCACTCATCGCTTTGAGAACTGCTTCCCTCACGGCAATCCACCCAGCTAGGAATTCATACGATCTGCGCAAAGGCATTTGCGCCGCATTCTCACGCTCGGCGCGGCCAAAGACCCTCGACCCAAGTTTTCTGCTGATGGAGAGCGAATGGGCAATCTGCGATACGCGAGCCATGTCAACCCCGATACGCATCGTTTCCTTTGCTGACACGCTCGATTCCCGGCCCCTACACTTATCAAGTCCATATCTCGATCGACAGTTACAGTAGACTGACGCGCCCGGTTTTCAGTGCAACGCACCCGAAGGCCTGTTCCAATTTGACTATACTACAGCCTATTTGTGGCAGCTTGGCGAGCTGCTCCCCCATGGGCTCATCCGAAGTCCCAGAGTCAAATCACGTCGCAATCCCCCAGAGCAACAAAAAGACTGTCGCGCCGGATATCGAATCCTCGCGGAGTTAGCCATTGCGCGTACACCGTCGTTTTGCGAGGCAAAAAACGCGGAGGAACTGTGAGAAACGGTATCCTGTTCACCGCCGAAAGTGATCCCCACTCTGTGTTTCCTATAATCATGGCCAGCTCGCCGCCGTCCTTGGATGCTTTCGATATCTCAGCCAGCGAGGCAACTCGCCACGATGCGGGCGTCAATTCAGGTCGTCCGAATGCATCCACTACAAATAGGCAATCCATCCCATCGTAGACGGTTCTACGCGTTACAAAATATCCGCTCAGCTCGCCCTTCACGCGCAGGAAAGAGACTTTGTACCGAAACACCGGGCTGCGCCGGTAGCGCCATTCCAGGTACGCCGCGGAACGGAGCCCGACGACTCGGTCCCCCCAGTCGCTGGAAAGCATCCGTTCAATCTCCGTCGCTTCGGGCCAGTCCGTTTCGACCCGGACATGATTCAGGCAGCTTGCCAGCCCGGACGCGACGCCCAGAAGCAGTCGCCAGGGCCAATCCAGAAGCGGGGCGAAGGCTCCGGTGCGAAGTTTGCCCGCCGACTGGAGCAATGCCGCCGGCCGAAGCGGAGCCACGGCAACGTCCAGATCGAAATCTCCCCGCATTCTCAGAAGTTTTTCCCACACCGCGGTTCCGGCGGGATTCGGAGCCAGCATCAAGAGAAAGTCGAAGCCAGAAAGCTGTTTGAGCCCCGCAACCAATTGAAAGAGAGAATCCATTCCCCGCGCCTTCGGGTGAACCAGAAAGTCCACAATGTGAGCAGCCTTGTAGACTTTTCCACGGTGCAGAAACTGCCGAGTAAGCGCAGCCATCCGTGCAACCAGTTCCCCATCTTGGTACAGATGGATTCCTACGGATGGACCCTGCGGGTTCTCGATGAATTTCCAACGCAGATGGCTTGCCTGAGATATTGCCGCTGCGTCCCCGTATTCCGCGCGTGAGAGATGTAGATAGGGCTCGATGTGCTCGTCCCCGATTTGCTCGATACGCAGCTCAAGATTCATGCCCTGTCTCCACTCATTGCGCGGTTTCTCCAGCTAGCCCGGCACACAATTCCCAGCACGCCGTTCGGGGATGCCTCGAATCGCCCGGTCCAGACGCCACTGTATTCTCGCAGTGAAAGGGCTCAATAGTCGTACAGATCTTTCGAAAAGTATACATGGGGCGCTCGCTCCGAGCCGGCGCGTCCGCTTGAACTCGTCCTCTGACCGCTTGTTTTTGCACCAGTTCCGTGCCCCATCCTTTCGCCTTTTTCCTGGCGAAAGGATGGGAAAGTTGGAACCTCAAAGGTGCGAAATCATGCGGCCGCAAACCTAGTTTGCGTGATGCTCGCCCTGATTTGCCGGTGGCGGCAGCTTCGCCGGCGCTGGACCTTTCCGACTGAGGGTAGCGTGTCAGTACGCCCTGTCACGGGCCTGAGCGTTACCATCGACGCTCAAGCCCGCGATGAATCGATGAGCACACGGAAACTAATCCTTGCAATGAGCAAGCACGCGTTGCCTCAGAGTGTGGCCGGAAAGGCTTGCGACTGTACGGTTGCGCTGACGCATGCAGATGCACTTCCTCGGCGATCCGCAACAGGCGCCGAGCAACAACCTCGCCCAGAACTCGATGCACTCGGTGACGACTGCCGCCATAGCTGGATACATATCGGCAGCAAACAGGCCCAAACCAAAGTGGCGGCGATCCTCTCTGTTAGGAAGATCCGCTGCGCGGGCACTGCTCGGTTTACATCCACGGACACTCAGCCGGAGAGACCGCTCCCAGCCTGGTCGAGGCAATGTGTCTGTCGCTCTCCATAGCCGCGTTCGATGTGAACTATAATAGGGCAATCACGGAAAATGCCGCGCGCTATTTCAGAGATGCCGCCGAACTGGCGGAATTGCTGGAAAACGTTCCTCCGGCCGAATGGGAGAGCATGCGCGCGGTGATGAAGGAGATTGCGGACCGCCCGTACCTGGGAGCATCATTGCTGACAGGTAAGCGGCGTTCGTGAGCACCTGATTAGCCCCTGTGCGCAGTTGAATGGCGCCGGAACGATCTGTCAGCGAACAACCTGATTCTGGCATTCTGGTTTGGCCCACCAACGGCAGTTAAGTTTGGCCCACTTGGGCGGCACTGGCTAGGCTTCATGGATGGAGCGACTGAAGCGTAGCTGGCTGACCAGGAGGGATAAGGTGGAG